>Ga0307517_10002171_pt1 | contig 31791 bp, 20 predicted proteins | sample 23_EM_MG_FD_194515 | JGI IMG/M metagenome (GOLD analysis project Ga0307517, IMG submission 194515) | Populus trichocarpa ectomycorrhiza microbial communities from riparian zone in the Pacific Northwest, United States - 23_EM | ecosystem: Host-associated > Plants > Roots > Unclassified | place... | reverse complement strand
ATTTTCCTTATTTATACAATGGTCGGTCTTTTGCCTTACCCGGACGGTCCAATCACCGGGTCGACCCGCAAGGCCGGTCCGAGTTTAATAACTATGATTGGAATGGTAGCTTGGACGCTGGGCGCCAGCAGAGATGTTAAAGTGCATTGTTACCAACAGTCAGTTTCAATGGGTATAAGCCTATATATACCGGTGTTTTTTAAAATATTTTTTATTTGAAGATATATTAAAATAATATTTTTTTTATTTTTAAAAATTTATTATTAATACAATCACATTTAAAAAATCTAAAAACATAAAAAAATATTTAATTTCAAACAAAAATATTTAAGCTTTTAAAAAATTACTTTCCAACTGCAAACACAAACAATAGTCAATAGTTGCCCTCTTGAATTTCGATCTTATCACCCACTTCATTTAATTTTAATGTCTTCTAACTTTTTATTTATTTAAATTAGGACATGTTATTTTTTTTCCATTTTCTAATGAAATTTGGTTAGTTTAACCTCATTTCATTAATTGATTTAGCGTTAATAAATAAATAATTATTTATGTACGAAAATAAAACAATCAATTAGAAATATTCTTAATAAAATCGAAAAACTATGTCTTATAAGGTTGGATTGTAAGAATAAAAAACTCATGGATGTCCAATTCTTATGCATAGATATTATGCATGAAGTTGTTTCTGAACCAGTTGATCATTATCATCTCTGCATGCGTTGCAAAAAAGAAAAGAAAAATCTGAGTTTGGACTTTCATCTAATATTCCTAAAATCTCTCACTGTATCCTTTATTATGGATAACTTGGACTGTACTCATTATTATCACTGATGGTTTTGTTTGTTCACAAAAAAAACTTACTCAGTGATGGACTCTTGAGTCTTGAGGTTTGTTCATGCCTTCATGGTGATTCCCTGAAAATTTCATATATGATGCTTCCAATTTCGTAGATTACGAGGAGAGATAATTATATATTGTTGGAGAATTTCTAGCCAAGCTTATGTTTAATAGATTGATTAAAGATACGAGCTATCGAAACTATATTAATTTAACAACATAAATGATATAATTCAACTTGTAATAATATGTGATTCTAATCTAAATAGTTAGATATAAATTTATTATAATTAAATAAAGATCTACTTCAGATAAATTATATGAATAGCCTAACAGATATATTTATGAACTAATAAAATATATTTAAATAAAAGAAAAAATCCGATTACATCAAATCAAAATAACAGTTAAAAAAACTATAATTTTTTATCTGAACAATGAATCAAGGATCAAGAACACTGTTAGAGGAGCACACCAAGCATTCTTAACAAAGTTAGATAAATTAATGTTGTTTTCTGCTGCAGATACATATTTGCCGGTTGCATTGCTGCTGCTCGTTCCAATGAGTTTGTCGATGCTGCAATTGTGTAAAAAAGTATGCCGTGACACGAGGAACTTCAAAATACAAGTGCTTTCATTGCTTACATTACGTGGGACACAAAATAAGATTGCACGGTGCTCCTTCCCTGTTTATCTGTATCTTTTTCAGAGTCTGTTAAGCACTATGAGCCAAGAGATGAATCATCTATCTTGTTGCAATACACAGGAGTTTTTGTTGAACAAATCTTGCATCTTCCTCGACAAGATTTAATACGAATGAAAGGGCATCAACAAGGAACAGGCTTTGTCATAAACACTAAAACTCAAGCTATTTACCATAATCAAGATCATCTCCAATTTAATATTTGCTATTAAAGGGAATTATCTCAGTGCCAATCAAGATATGAAAAATAAATACTAAGGAAAACCCTATGGTTAAAAGAAACGATAAGAAATTCTATGCAATTGTATTCTCCTTAGGTTTATCTTGGATTTCCAGCCCTCCTTTACCAGTATCATGATCCTTGTAGTACCTCTTCCAGAACCAGTGCTGCTTCCACACTCTTTCCACCATTTCATCAATTGGGATTCCTTTCGTCTCAGGTAGAAAGTATTTGGCAAAAAGGCACATTACAGCTAGCATAGCACAGTATAAGAAGAAAGTCCCGGCTCGCATGTGGCATAACATGGTGAGGAATGTTTGAGCAACAAGAAATGTGAAAACAAAATTCATAATAACAGCAACGGAGAAGCCAGCACTTCGAGTCTCTATCGGGAATATTTCACTTGGGATTAGCCATCCCAAGGGACCCCATGACCATGCAAAACCAGCCAAGAACACACAGACCAAGACGATCACAAGTACGGCATAATGTTTCGCCACAACGTTTGTGGAGTGCAAATGCACTGCGAGGATTACTCCAATTGCACCCTGTAAGGAACAAATAATGAACTGGTTTAGTAGTGCTAAAACAGATATCAGCAGTGGAAATTGAAATCATCGAGACGTTTGTTTTTGGCTCACCAAAGAAATGAACATCTGAATGGCTGCTTCAATGAGCAATGCTCTTCTACCAAATCTATCAACCACAACAATTGCAAACGCAGTGCCTATTGGTTTAACTGTATTAGTCATTATAGCCGACATCAATGATGCATTCTCACCTAACCCCATGGTTTGAAAGAGAACTGGGGCATAAAGCATGACCACACTGATGCCTGTGAACTGCTGGAAGATTTGAATAAGTGCACCGCATACTAGTTGAGGCCTACCTGACTGTTTCCAAAGGTTCTTGAAGGGATGCCTGATTTGTCTACTAAATTCAACAGCTTGCGAAATTTCTTCGTACTCTTTATCAACATTATCAACGCCTCTAATCTTCTTCAAAGTATACAACCCTTCTTCATTCTTCCCTCGTTCTATGAGGCTCGTCGGAGTCTCCACGATCATAAGAGAGCCAAGGAGGAGAAGTAAAGCAGGGCATGCTGCACCACCCAGTGAAATTCTCCAACCATAGGGGTGTAATTTTGAAGTGGCATAATTGATCACATTAGCTGTTAGAATGCCTATTGTGATAAGGAGCTGAAAACAAAGATTAAGGCCTCCTCTGTACCTTGCAGGTGCAATTTCTGATATGAATAATGGCACTGCCTGCATTAGAATTTCTCTTATAAGTTATTTGGAAGCAGCAAACATGCTGAAAGTGATGTAAAAGTTGAGTAAAATAATGTGGTGTTCTGTTATTCCTTTCTGTACAAAGTTGAAGATCCCACAAATCACTCTTATATATTGTGTTATAATATGTTAGCCGACCACAATAAGAAGCAATCCTAAGCAAGAGTAGGTAACTAAGCAGTGAGTGTTCATTACTATTCTCTAACAACCTTAAAAAATATATGAAGTAGCTTCTCAAATAATCGGTACTGCCTGATATATATGTTTGAATTTCACCTGGTTGCCAAAACCAATTCCAGCGCCCAGACAAAGCCTTCCAGCGATCAACATGCCAATGTTGAGAGCAGCAGCATTTAAAATGGCACCAACAAGAAAGAAGACGGAGGCAATCTGCATGGTGGGTTTGCGGCCCCTTTTCTTGCAACAAATTGAGCCGATAAAGCAAGCTACAATGGCTGCAAGGTAGAGGGAAGATGTGAAGAGCTGGAGAAGTTGACTGTTAAATTTGCAGTAGTTGTTTGCTTTAGCTTGATGCTTCTTGACATAAACTTCAGGGAAGAACTTTTCCAAAAACATATCCATTCCTGTCACTCCTCCTAGAATCATATAAAACCACAAGTACGAGAAAACAATTAACATAAGATTATCTGTGCTTTGTCAGGCAATAAAAAAAAAAAAAACTAGCATGCCTGATCTAGTTTAGGTATGTACCCGAAATTCCAATGTCGTACCCGAACATGAGACCACCACAGGCTGAAATAACGGTACAAACAATGACCTGCCATGTAAGCTTGGCAGGTAAGTCCCGACGAACACCAGATCCATCGACCAGGGTTAACTCGGGCATGGTTTCACCTAAATCTGATACCTCTGAAAAATAGAAAGAGTTTTCACTTAATAACAATATCAGATAAGGTCACTTTGCTCCTTGGATGAATAGGAAAAGCTGCAACATATATTCATGACAGTCATCTTTAGAGTTTGAAGTTCAGAAGAAGTGTGTTACCTCGGAATTTGTCAATTTGATAGCAGATCAGAAGCATTTAGCCAGGTGGCAGAAATTAAGCAACGATAGAAGTTTATTTATGAAAGCTAAATAATGGTTCTTATCGTATCAAACTCTTCTAAGTAGTATCAGATTTCATTAACCGATTCCTAAAATCTCTCTTTTGGATAATTTTTTTTTCTTTGTTTGAGATTGCACCTGTAAATAACTTTTCTGGACTATCCTTTTATCTTATATAATTATTCTCTCCAAATCAGCAACCAGCCAAGTTAACCATAAAAATGCCTCCTTCTTCTGCTCTCTGATCGGTATTCTTCAGCAGGAGTTGGCCATAAAAAACAATAAAGAAACAGAAATTAAAAATGAGTTATGGTAATTTAATTTGTCAAATTAACATGGCCACGATGCCTGCAACTCAGACATGCATAGATATTGTAACTCATAAACAACACTCAGCAATAGATTGATAGTCTGACAGATGACAGGTACATTCCTGCTATCACTTGTTGGCTTTGCCTCCTGGTGTTTGTAGAAGAATGTTGATGGAGATTGCCCGATACTGTTCCCGTCTCTTGTGCATTGGATTCTTTTAAATATCACTTATATCTCACAATGGGGTCTCTCTGTTCATTCTAGACACTGCAAAATCTTTGGCAATTTTTTTTTTTTTTTGAATCTTTTCCTGTCATTTAAATCCTTCACTACTGATGACTCTGCCACTGGTTTATATTCTGCAAAAATATCTTTCTTTGCCTTTTCATAACGAAACAATCAGTTTCCTTCCAAGAATAGCATTAATGCGGTTGAGAAATATTCTCTAGTACAAATAAGCATTTATGATTGATGCAACATATAGTAAAAGAAAGAAAGGACATGAATCTTAAGGAAAATAAAGAAGGAAATAAAAAAAAAATTGATGTAGGAGCTTTTTTTTTTTTTGGATTTGAACTTGTCTATATGACTCTGTTTCCTCAAAAAACTTTTAATTTTTTTTTGCTAAAAATTAATTTTTTTATGTGTTTTGGATCGTTTTGATGCACTAATCTCAAAAATAATTTTTAAAAAATAAAAAATATATCATTTTGATGTATTTCGGCATGAAAAACACTTTGAAAAGCAACCACAACTACACTGCCAAACAAGCTGTACACTTTGCTGGTATTTTGGATCACATCCAGTTTGGGATTTTTTTTTTACCTGGGGTATCCTTAATTTTTCACGTAAATAGAATATGATACTTAATTCATCTGGGTCCATTATCGGGGATGTCAACATAAAATTCCAGTTACTGCTTCAATTTATTCATAAAATTCCAGAATATGGTCTCTGCTCTACCTGAAGAAACTAGGAACAAGAAATGGTTGAGAAAAGCCCTCTAAAATCTTTCCAACACTAGAGGACTAGTGCTCTGTCAATCAAATGAGAAAAAGGTAAGTATATGTTCAAATATGCATCAATGTATACATATGCATGCAGGAAATAAGTTGATCGGATTCGTACTTAGCTTCATAAAGTAGCATTGACATGTGATCTGATTTAGAACAAAACTTTCTATTTACTATAAAAAGAGAGAGAGATTGGAAAGTTGGCTATACTGTGGAGAATGAGAGAAACTAAGGTTTTAACCTTGTCAGTTGCTGTCAGCTTGACTCGACAACTAATGGCATTTTAACTCCTCTCGTGTACATTTGTACAGAAATATAATATTTGCCATTATATGATACCTCAAGCTGATCCGTGTAGCTGTCACTTGCCTCTGATTTTGTAATCTTAACTTCAGAGTTCATAGTGTTTTTGAGTGATTCTGTGACTGGTGGATCGGTCCATCAATCTCAAGTTTTGTCTTCAGCTTCCAGGATCCTGCTTGACATAACCCCTGCTTGGCTCGGATATGGTCATAACAGTTAAATGAACAGTTGACTTTCCAGGATCCTCTGTGTTTTCTCTGTCATTTGAACTGTTAATTTCCCCTGCCGGATATGATGGGATGACATTAACTTCATCTTCAACCAATATTTTTGATTCACTTTCAAGGTCCCTGATGGATTCTGAATTTGTAAACGCCACTGCTTTAAGTGGTTCCATAATATTTTCTTGGCTATCTAGTCTTTGAGATTCGTCATCTTCACTGTCTTGTACATGATTGAACTTCTCATTGTTTATAAATTCACTCGCAACTGCTTCATTCACATTATGAATTATGTCAGCTGCAGAGTCCTGCAAATGAGTAGTACATAGTCCCGGTCAATGTCATAGAGCTGGAAATGAGTTACTAGTATTCAATTGCTGTGAAAGCAATAGAGAAGAACTTGTTTTTCAAGTGAGAGGAAAATGAGGGTATACCAAATTTCATGCTCTATTTAGTTTAAAGAATAAGAGGAAAAAGAAAAGAAATTCAAATCTTTACAACTGCAGTTCCATTTCATGGCAGCTTCAGAAGCAAAGTTTTCCCCCCTTCTTTTACACCCTCATTTTAGCAGTAGAATGGGTTATAAGGAAAAACACTGCTTAGAACATCATATTACCTTTGCTTCAAGAGTCACTAAGATATTTTCACCATCAACTGCCGGTTTTGATGTGTCAAAGACAGCCTTTTGATCTGTTAAATCTTTAGGGTTCCCTTGGACATCCTTGGTGGTTTCTGAGGTGCCAATGGCACCTGCTGGCTTTAACAAGTCTCCAATTTCCTGATCTGCTCTACGTGTTCCAAACCCGTCAGTTTCCTTGCTGTTGCTTGAATTATCAACATCCTCCATTGCTTGAGATGATACGACAATTGTTTCATTTTCAGTTAATACTCCGGGACTGTAGTCATGGTCCTCTAGGGAAGTGATGTTGGCTGGTTTTACTGGTTCCACAAATATCTTCCGTCTAGTTGGAAATTGAGGTTCACCTTCACTGCCTTCAAAAAACCTTAACTTCTCCAAATCTTCCTTTTTATTTATCGATGGATCACTAACTTCACTGATGAGGTTAACTTCTCCAGCAACATCTCTTGAACGATTTGTTGACTCCTATTCAATGTCACATAGCTTAGTTTTTCTTCATGTTATTTTTACTAGCTAAAAAGTGTAAAAAAAATTCTTTGGTGCAGAAGTTAGAAGGAAAACGAAACAATACTAGTAAAAATGATCCATAATGTCAAGATGACATAAGTGCAATGATAAGTGGAACAATGTAGGGAACATAATACAGGTTGACATGTGACTACCTCTTCTTCTACCATAAGTCCAGGAACATCTGAAGTAGAATGCTCCCCCTCGGATTTTGAAACATCAATGTTTGTTTCATTGTCAGCGAGTCTTGCAGATGCATCTTCAAGATGCTCGAAAGATCTGGGGCTAATTTCCTTCTGTGGTTTTGACAGTTTTACAGGTGCCTCATTACCAATCGATGTTTCTGATTCGTCATCTATGTTTTTCCTGGATTTTAAATCCTCCATGGTTTCCTCGTCATCAAGCGATGATCCCTTCATATTCTCCATCTCAATAGCTTCTTCAGTAGGCTTCCCTTGAGTGTTAGACGGTTCCTGCTCAATGCATGGTGCATCTAGTTCAGATATCTTACTAAAATGGGCTTTTGTGCCTTTATATCAATGCCGAAAAAACTGTTGTGAGCATGGGAATGAGAAGAATGGGACATTTGAAAATTACAAGGATTTAATCACAGTTGAAAGCAGTAGAAAATGATATATGAAAACGAAAGATATGTGAACACAATTTTACTGGATTCCCTTCATAAATATCGAGCTACTGAAGGATCACAGACCTCAGATTTTTCAGATTTGTTATCAATAGATGGGTGATCTACCGAATCATTTACCACATGACTGGTATCTTGAGTTGCAGTCAGAGGCAATCTTTCCTCCATATCAGTGGACACCAGTTGACTGAAATCTGATGAAGAACCTATATCTGCTGGGATCCTATATGCTAAAACAGACTTTGGAGATGAGGATAGACTTGAGATGGTAGAAGCTTGTTCAACTATCAATTCTGGCAGTATGCCTGATGTAGTGGGATCATTAAAACTTTGGTTTGCCCCAGAAACCCCAACTTCTATTAATGTACTTTGATCTTCTCTGCTGCCTTGAGTTGAAGTCGGGTTGTCTTCAACCTCGACTGGCATTGAAGTGCTCTTAATGTCTGAATGTTCAGTCAGCCTTTCATAATCTCGGTCAATATCTTCAATAGATTCTAATTCTTCCACGCTATTCTTAATGTGAACAAATGGATCATTCACAATGTAAGTAATGTTTGCATCTTCTCCAGACTTCTCAGGAGAATTTAATGATTTGCTCTCTATATGCTTTCTAGATTCTGAATTACTTTCAACATCTGGTTGTGACTGATCACTTACGAGTACTTGCATGGCTTTTTCAGCTCCACTATCTCTGTCTTCATTTGATTTCGAGTCTTCTAAGTGGTCATTTACGAGGAGCCTCGAGTCATTTACATTGCAACTGCCGTCCATACCCTCTACAGACTTCTCAGGATTAATCAATGATTCGCTCATGATATTGCTGTTAGATTTTGAATTACTTCCCTCAGCCGGTTCTGATAGATTGGCTATAACTACTTGCATCATGGAGTTTTCAGCTCCAACATATATGTTTTCATTTGATTTCAAATCTCCCCTGTCATCGTATGTGACCGTGTCATCTGCATCGCAATTTATGTTCATCTCTTCTGCAGAATTCCCAGGAGCATTCCTTGATTCCTGTTTTATTTATAAGTTGCAAAGATGAGTCCAACAGCCTTTTTCTAATTATTTTCTTATGGTAGAGAAATATGAATTAGAATATACAAGATACTGTGTTCTAATATTAGGAAAGAGAGTTAAATACACTGAAGTCTAAACCTGTAAAAAAAATTGATGGACAGTAAGCATAAGAAACTGTAATTTGATCCAAGTTCATCCGCAAACTGTAATAATGTATTGTATTAAAGTTATTAACTGACCTGCGGCTTCTGAAAGTACACCTCAGAAGGTTTTTGTGGCATTGAATCCTCCATCAGTTGCATTCCTTCCTGGGAATGTTCACGTGGAACTACATCTGAAGGATTAGAAGGCCTCTGCTCCCTTTCCTCTTCGACTATGTGTTTGACATAATTAAAGTGTTTTGGATCAATGCTCATTGAATGGGCTTGATCCTCTTGAGATATTTCAGCTCTTGAAGATGATAGCGACCAAAGTGATGATGAAGTTGGATCCTCGGGTTCATTCCTGAGCCTTGAAAACCCTTCTTCTGTAATATCCCCCTCCCCTACCTCGTATATTTGTCTAGTTACGTTTTCATTTTCTTGAACCTTTGGAGCAAGAGGCGAAGCTCCCCACATATCTTCACTCCCGGAAGTAATTTCCTGTTCACTATCCCCATCATAAACCAAGGACTCACCATCATTGGATGAAGCAATTCCGTCTGCTGTCAGAGGGGGTGAACCGATCTCTGAGACCTCCACTTGCATGTCAGAAGCTATGGAATTGGTATGGGTATGCCAAGGATCCTTGTGCTTGTAAAAAAAATGTTCCTCCATTCCTGTGTTGTAAATTGCAGACGGGCTGGAATCATATGAAGGTTCAGCCACGGCACTAGCCTTAGGAACTGGACAAGGGAGAGAGTTCGGTGCATGATTATAAAACACTTCGGGAAATTTGAACGTTGTTGGCTGTAGACTTTCTGAATTCTCAGCTGTCTTAGCATTAAAAATGTTTTCTGTAGAAGAAAATGGTCTTGGCCAAATTTTCTTGTGCTTGATTAGATCTGTGTCCCTTTGAATATCATTTCCATCACCTAAACTTGGATCCTTGTCATGAGATTGTCCCATATTTTCACCTTTGTGTTTGACTCTACTGGTTTCAACTTCTCTATCCCGTTCCCGTTTGTTAGTAACCTGATTGGAAGATCGGGCTTCTTCCGTCACAAGATCAGTTACAGTTAAATCACGGCGCAAGGTTTCACCACGTTGGAATAATGAATGATCAGCCAGCGGGCCATGATTTTCCTTGTCTGCAAAAAAGTTTATTGATTCAGTATTAGTAGCAGAGGTCTCTGGTATTTTTTTTCTTAGTTGATGAAGAAACTAAAACAGAAGTTGTCTTACCTAATTGCATTTTAGATCTAGAATATCCTGTGCCCTCATGTTGATCTAATTGTGTGTTCTCCAGGGGGGGAGAATATCCCAAAGAGAAGCTCTCATGCCTGCAGAAGAGCATTTCTTTCAGGTGATCTGCCATAAATTCTTGCTGGAAACTGTCTGCCATGAGATTAGGTTTTTCTTCAAATGGTTCATATGGAAGGTCAAATGGATTTTGGGTTGGTAACAAAATAGAAGGGGCTGAACTAGGTATTCGGTCATCTGAACTCTTAGAAACATGGAAAGTGTTGCTTCTTGCAACCAAAACAGGATGCATTGTACCTGGAGCAGCACTACTACTCATTTTGAATGACTTTCTTGCTCTACGTCTTGCAATTAGGCTCTCCAGCCTCCTATTTCTTTCTAGCTCAGAATCCCCAAGATCCACGAGATTCTTTTGATCATTCGCAGTCCATTCTACAGCGTTTTTGCAACCCTTTTCTGATTCTTCTTCTTCATCATCTACTTCAGAGCTTGAGCTCTCCGACTCCACCTCACCACCAACAAGAAGTTTTGCAGGCTGCTCATTAAAGCCATCAAATGAGACAGTCTCAGGATTTGATGCCTCGCTGAATTCTGAAATATTCTCACCAAGGGAAACATTGTAAGAGGAACTTTCTCCACTATTCAAAGCATAGCTTGCTTTCTCCTCCATGATTACTTTCGGTTTTTGTTCGACCAAGGCAGTTCTGCCAATGAAATCATCATTTGAAGGCATGGAGGAAACCATGTTCTTTTCCTCTTTAACAGCGTGTGTATCCGATTTGTCTTTATTCTCGTTGACGTTTCTCTGCAACATTCTTTGAGCTTCAATAGAAGAGTTATCTTCTCTATTGGCAGCATCAGCTGCGTCAGATGATATTCCATGTTCCTTCCTCTCAACCACCCCATGTTTTTGCGAATTCAAATAATAACGAATAAAAACAGCAGTGCAACCAAGAAATGGTAAAGAGTAAATCAAGAAATAGAAAACTGAAGGAAAAAACAAGTATAAAGCCAGCAAGGTTAACGAAAAACCTGAAGCAAATGGATATTTTTGTACAAATGCAGAGCAAGAACTCATGGAAAGTTTAAGAACTCTCCACATGAAAGCTTGAAATTCCTTTGCATCAATACCCATTTTAAAATTTTATCCCTAAAACAATCTAGAAAGAATCAAAGAGATTGACATTAATTTAAACATGTAATTCACAGGCTGCCTCTTAACTATCTGCAGTTTCAGACTCCCAGTAATGGAACTCATTACATAGGATAATAATCTACATGTTAACAGACTAACATTTCAAGTATAGTCTTTGAAAAGGTTTTCTTATTGCATCAACCAGAAGATGGAATATCAATGGCTACCTAAACAAAAAGAAGGATTCAAGCCAATCTTCTGATCCCGAAAAAGAAAGGGGAGCTTGGCAATGAGAGCTCAGCTGTAACCAAGAATGACAGCCAAGAAAAATCTTTTAACTGGTTTCATTTTTAGAAATCTTTGGTTGGTTGTGAGCTTTGAGAGATCCTTTTATTTAGGACTTCCACTTGTGTTTTTCTCTTCTCCTCCTGATTCATGGGTTGACAGGGGACAAAAACGAAAGAAAACAGGTACAGGGAGTCAGGGACAGTTACTATTGCTGCAAGAGATTGGACCTGCAAGATCTTAGCCCATTGTTTTACTCTATATCTCCATTTTATTTCATTTCCTTGCAGGCCTTGGCGTCGGTGGAAACTGCGATTTTTTTTAGCTCCTGATTCCCATCTCCTAGTCTCATTCCCGTGTTAGAAGGCACAGAGACTGTTAAAAGATTTTTCTTTTTCCACGTTCTAACGATGCAGGACTCAATTTATTTATTTTTTTGGTTACAAAAGAAAAATAACAGAAGAAGTTAAACATTTTTTCTTCTTAGAAATGCATATATTTTTAGAAATGCAATAAAGAGAATAAGCAGTGATGGCCCATGATACTATCTCCCTTTCTTCTTTTTATCTTCTTAGAATGCAATATTTTTAGATAATCTTGTTTTGTCGTGGGTTAAATATTTTGTTTTTTTTTATAAAAAAATTATATATGTAGGTTTTTTAATATGTTTTTATAGTTAAAAAAATTTTTAAGTAAAAATTAAAAAGTTTATGTATACATTTAATCAAATAAATCAAAAACTATGTATGTTAATCATAGTTTTTATACCCGACCCGGTCCAAGGCCCGGGTTCCGGGTTTTGACCGGGTCGCCCGAGTCAATTCTTTTTTTAAAAAATCAAAATGACATCATTTAGTAAAAAATAAAACAAAAGTTAACGGATTACAACCGGGTTTTTGACCAGGTCTTGTCGGGTTAGCCCAAGTTTTGCTTTTTCCTATTTTTTCTTAAACCCGGCCTGGTTCCAACCCCGGGTCGACCCGTCGGGCCAGGTTTCAAAACTTTGATGTTAATAAATGAAAAAAAAAGTCATAAATTATAATTAAAAATAAAACTTGAAAAATTAAGAGATAAGTGTAGATTAAGATGTTAAATCTCGTAAAATAAGACATTTACCCAGCTATGCTTACTAAATTTATTTATTAAAACATTTTTTTATTCAATCAAATGATAATAAAAAAAAAATTTGTGCTAACCCGGGTATCCTTACACCATTTTTAAAGGGTGAGACTAGTCTCGTTCGGGGTTTGTGGCTGCCCCTCCCAACAAGTACGCTTCATGAGGATCAAACTTGTGTTCTCACCTTTGCAGGGATATAACAGTGTCTTAACCGCTAGACCAACACTTTATTGGTAAATGATAATAGAAATAGATACACATTAAATTAATTGAATAAAAAAAAAATATTATGCAAGGCTACACACATTAAAATTAATATATAAAAATAAATGTTTTTTATTTTAAAAATAAAGTTCATCTATACAAAAAATTAAAAAAATAATATAGATGAATCAGAAAAATATTTTCAAAAATTAAATGCATACAAAATAACAAAAAAATAATTGTCATTTAAAAAAAGCTCTCTAAACAAAATAAAAAAGATAAGAGATATTAATCTAAATATAAATAAAATTAATAATTTTGAAAAAAAACATATTAAAAAGCATTATTTTTAAAAAATAAATAAATAATTTAAAAAGGCGAGGCGTTGCTAGGCCTAGCCCACTTCTTTAAGGCTCGCGCGATTGGGCTATTTTTTTGTTTTTGCATTTAGAGTCGCCCGATCCTATTTTTTTTGGAAAAAAACAGATGACACGACAATATTGCCCAATTTTTTAGCATTATGGTAGTTGGGAAAACAGGACTAATTGTTTTTTTCTACCAAAAAACTACATTTTTAATCTATTTTTTACCCAAAACACCTAAAAAACATCATAGACAACTTGATAAACACATTCATGGTCTAAAAAAAATTAAAAAACCATCTCAAAACCCAAAACCAAAATTCTTACCAAGATTAGATCAAATTTGTTTTTTCTTTGCAATATCAAGGTAAAACAACCCTAATCTGAAATCGGTCCCAATATAAATTTTTTCTTTTTAACGCTGGATTTCGGTGACTTTCTCTCAGATTTCTCACGTCAATGGCTAAAATATGAGAAAAATAAAGTTTGGAATCAAAATTGATTTTTCCCTTCAATTTTGGAAACTGAAAGGACCTAATATTTATAATTTGTAAAGTATAGGGACTGCAATAAATATTTTTTTCAAACTTTTTAAACACCCATTCCCTACATGTATTTTAGTTTGGTCCCTCATTTTTCAATTCTATAATTTCTTAACAAATTAGTTTATAATTTGATCTAATAAAAACCAAATTAAAAAATAAAAAAAAAACTTTGTGAATAGTTTGTCAACAGGTAAGGGGATCCACTGCTGCATAGCAAATCCCCCACATTTTGTTTTTAGTTAATATTTTGTTTTTGAAACAAAGCAAACATCACGTAATAGATTTTTTTCAGAGGACAGACCTAAATGGGCAAACCAATGGGCGATTATGGACAAAAATGGGCTTAACTTGAGTGGCTCGGAAGCCACCAAAACAATTCCTATACTTCGGGAGTGAAGAACATATTCTTTTTAGATATTTTTTAAAAATATTTTTTATTTTAAAAAATATATTAAATTAATATTTAAAATATATTTTTTCTATAATTCTCAAAAAAATAAAAACTATTTTAAAACTATTTTCCATGCATCCCTTTCCGTTGAAAGAACCAATATTATATAATATTATAATAATTATTTATAGAATTGGATTTTATAAATTCTAAATTTATCCTAATTTTTGTAGCCATATATTAAAGTCTTATTTACTTTTGTGTTTTAAAAATATTTATAAAAAAAATTTAAATTTAATTTCTTTTTATTTTTTTCTTTACTTCAAATTAATATTTTTTATATTTTCAAATTACTTTAATATACTAATATAAAAATTAATTTTTTTTTTTAAAATATATTATTTTAATATATTTTTAAATAAAAATCACTTCAAAAAAGTTTGTATGGGAATCAGTGATATGTCAAAGACCGGGGACTGATCTGTAATTATCCTTAATAACCCGGGGGAAATTTATTACCATATCCAGCAGCATTCTCTCTTTAATATCTCCCTTTCGCTGCAATATCTTCCTAACCAAAAAAAATCTCTTTCGTAGCAGGAAACACGAATAACTAAATTTCATTCATACCCAATCGATTCTTTATATCTGCTATGTTAATTAGGGTTTCAAAACAAATCAATTTCAAAGATGCTAGAAACTCTAAGACCAATAACATACATTTCTGCTACTTCTTCTACAGTTAAATTTCAATACTGTAGACTCCAATCTAGGGTTTTCCACCACCGTTTTATCCCTATTAATAGTTCCCTTACTTTGCCTTCAATTAACCCTAAATCCTTCAATTTTTTATCGAATACCAAAATCAGAGACTATAAAATCTTAGCCAGATGTCAAGATAGCGATTCTACCGAGAAAACAAGCACCGAAACCGAGCCACAAAACAACCCACCACCATCACCGCCATCGTCGAATTCAGGGTCAAAGCAGAAGAGAGAGAAGCAAGGGAAAAGCCAATGGTGGTTTTCCAAGAAGCAGAATTGGAAATGGCAACCTTTAATTCAAGCGCAAGAAATTGGTGTCTTGCTTTTGCAATTAGGGATTGTTATGTTCGTTATGCGGTTGCTTCGACCCGGGATTCCTTTGCCCGGGTCGGAGCCAAGGCAACCCACTACTTTTGTCAGCGTGCCGTATAGTGAGTTTTTGGGTAAAATTAGTAGTAATCAAGTGCAAAAAGTGGAGGTTGATGGTGTGCATATAATGTTTAAGTTGAAAGATGAAGGAGTTAGTGGTCAAGAGAGTAGCAGTGAAGTGGTTGATAGCAAGTTTCAAGACTCGGAATCTTTGTTAAGGAGTGTGACGCCTACTATGAAAAAGATTTTGTATACTACGACGAGGCCTACTGATATTAAGACTCCGTATGAGAAAATGCTGGAGAATCAGGTGGAGTTTGGTTCGCCTGATAAGAGGTCCGGTGGATTCTTGAATTCAGCATTGGTGAGTTTTTACTGGAAGTTAGTTATGATTTGATGTTCTTGATTTTTGAAGTTAATTAGGAGCAATTGGTGTAAATCTTGTCCTCTTTAATTTCGTTTCCAAGTTTGCTAGTTGAGTTTGATACAACTAGTGCAAGTTTATGTCTTACATTAGTTTGATATTTAAGAGCATTACTAGAGTAGACTAGCATTGATGTTAAAAATAGGAAGCACGCATCCATTCGATAGGGATTGGACATTTACGAACTGATTGAGAGAAGCAAATTTTAATCCTTGAAATTTAATTATCTGGTGTTCTGTTTACCTAGGAGATACTGTTATGTACATTAATTGTTAAATAGTTGGTTATGGAACCTAGATTGATTCCCACTTATTAAATTGTACTTTTTAACAGAATTCTCATTAGAACTGGCGATTTGAAAACCCTCATAGGGAATTTGCAGCAGTTTTTAGCTAATTTCCTCGTTGTTGCTTCTCTATTAGCATGACTTATATCACATTTCTTCATGTGAGTTAACCTTTTTCTCTCCGATGTTGTTCTTGTCTTCTACCCCATTTATGTTGATCATGGATCACTAGCACTTGTCTAGCATGATACATGGGTTATTGCTTTTTTTTTTGTTCTTTGGATAAAAGTTAAATGTTATTAGAGGAAAATGAAGAGAAGAATACAACAAGGGAGATAAGATGTGGCATGGGGTGATCACAATAATGAGAATCTATATATTTGACTGTCAACATCTTACTTAATATTAACTGAGGAAACCCCCCTGAAAACCCCAACAATAAAAGAAAAAAGAACTTCCCTTAACAATAGCTCAAATTAAAGCGATCATTGAAAATTCTTGGATTTATTTTCATCCAAATGTGCCACACAACTTTGGACACTACACATCTCTCTCATATGTGCATGCACAGTTGTGCAGTCATTTGTTCTTGTTGCACTGTATGAGGCTTAACTTCACTTACTTTCTTCTGTTCCTTTCAGATAGCTTTGTTCTACGTAGCTGTGCTTGCAGGGCTTCTTCAACGTTTCCCTGTTACCTTTTCTCAGGTGCGAACTTTCATCCTTCCTTTTCATTTGTCTTGAACCTAATGCAATGTAGCAAGATTTTGAGTGGATCTATGTAAAGTTGTGCAGCATACAGCTGGTCAGGTTAGGAACCGTAAGTCTGGGGGTTCTGGAGGTTCAAAAGTGTCTGAGCAAGGTGAAACAATAACTTTTGCTGATGTTGCTGGGGTTGATGAAGCTAAAGAAGAGCTAGAAGAAATTGTGGTATGTTATATTGGATCTATTTGTTACTCCAAGTGGACCATCATGTCTTGCTTGGTTTCCTGAATCCACCCTACTAATTCAGGAAATGATCTTTACTTGCTGATGTTTACTGTGCAGGAATTTCTCAGGAATCCAGACAGGTATACAAGACTTGGTGCTCGTCCTCCTCGAGGTGTTCTCCTGGTGAGTAAAGAAAGAAAAGCTTGAGATGGAAGTTTATTGCCTGAAAACGTGTTGACTGTTGATCATATCTCCTGCACAAATCACCCGAATTAGTTGTACATGTCAACTTTGCTGGTCTCAGTTAAAATAAACTGCCATGCATGACTCCACCCAATCATCTCATTGTACTCTTCAATATTCACCTGATCAGACAATCTACAAAGATAACATGAGAAAGTAAACTCTGAACCCAAAAACTGGAAAGTTGTTGATAGACATTCATTCTCTTTCACCAGTCACTGTATTAGCAGTGATTCTATTCCTTAAATATAAATGCTGTATTTTATCACTCTTGCACACTGGGTTTCCCTAATTTTGTTATTGCTCAGTTCCCCAACCACTGCTGGCATGCGTGTGTGCTGAAATATTGTGTGATGACTGGCCTGATCCGAGAAGATAAATATAAGAGGCTGCAATGATTGACGCCTTAGATCAAAATTTTCATAAGTTTAGTGAGAATTATGTCTATCCTACAGGTGGGCCTTCCTGGGACAGGTAAGACTCTTCTAGCAAAGGCTGTTGCTGGAGAAGCTGAAGTTCCCTTTATAAGTTGTTCTGCAAGTGAATTTGTTGAGTTGTATGTTGGCATGGGTGCCTCCCGTGTGAGAGATCTCTTTGCCCGGGCAAAGAAGGAGGCACCATCAATAATATTTATTGATGAGGTAAGATTTTGGGAATCCTTATTGTGTTTGGACGTTAAATGTTTAACACCATGGACTTCTTAACGTGAGTTACATTATTCCTTGTGCAGATAGATGCTGTGGCTAAAAGTCGTGATGGAAAATACCGCATTGTTAGCAATGATGAAAGGGAGCAGACTTTGAATCAGTTGCTCACTGTATGCTTCTTGTTTGAAAGTCTTTTCATTTCTGAAACGTCCTCGCTATGTCATTGTTGAAGTTGAAATGTTTGAAATGCATTGCAGGAGATGGATGGGTTTGATAGCAACTCTGCTGTTATTGTTCTTGGTGCAACAAATCGCTCAGATGTGTTAGACCCTGCACTTCGCCGACCAGGAAGATTTGATCGTGTGGTTATGGTTTGTACTTTGATTCACTTGCATCTTGGCAGGACACATGCACTCTGTATAGTTCACCTATGTCTGATGTCTTAGGAATTTGTCTGATTTTTCATCATTAGGTGGAAACACCTGATAGGAATGGAAGAGAAGCCATTTTAAAAGTACATGTTTCCAAGAAAGAACTGCCTCTGGGAGAGGATGTTAACCTCAGTGACATTGCCTCTATGACTACTGGTTTAACTGGGTATTCCCCCCTTGATTAATATTAGATCTTCTATCTCTTATTTCTGGCAAAATTAGCTTGTGTGACCTTTTAATTCTTACATCATGCAGGGCAGATCTTGCAAATCTGGTAAACGAAGCTGCTTTGTTGGCTGGAAGGAAAAACAAAGTACTAGTGGAGAAATTTGATTTCATTCAGGCAGTGGAGCGGTCAATAGCTGTAATTCCCTCTCTCTCACTATGTGTGTGTGTGTGTGTTTGGGGAAGGTGATGTGGGTGCAGGAAATTTGTGATCAATTTAATCTACTTGAATTGCCCTTCACTCACTCCTCAAATAAAGTCCGTGTTGCTCTTCTTGTTTGATTTATAGTTTAAACATTTTTATTTGTTGACAAGAGATTGACAATTGATAATAATTTAACCTCTCACATTTTAGTTCCTGTTGGTGATTTAGGACAGCTATTATAGAACTCCCTAAAAGACATGTAGGACACCTGCAGAAAGTTTTTGAGTGACTTTTACCTAGGTTTTCAATGGCCAAAGTGTTTATATGTGTTAACACTTGTTGTTAACGAGGTAAAAGTTGATATTGATTCACCAAGAAAAATAAAGATTTGCCATCTGTTCTGCATCAATGCTGTGACAGCGCTTTGGGGTTTTTCTTCTTTTCTCATTCTGAAAGATTGATAGATAATTAGGGTTTACCGTGTGAAGTTTTTTACTAAGGGTTGTTTTGATGGAGCAAGTTAATTTGATATCTGATGCTTATGAAATCAAAGTCTGTGCTGCACATGTAGATTTTCCTAAGGCATCACAGCCAAGGTCCCATGAGCATTACATATGGAAGTAGGGTTGCATTTAACAGTCCTGAAGGGAGCTTAAAGCATTTGAAATTTCTGCACAATTGCTGTGGAATTGAAAAAATTACATAACTGTATGGAATTCAGGATTTCTTGTAATCGTGAATGTATATGGACTTCCCTAAAATGGGAAATGCAACTGTGCAGGATATGTAATAAGACCCACAAACATTTGTAGACCAAATCTAAGACCCAACACAAATAACTCAGCTGATAGCTGTGAATATAATTTCAAATACCCGTGATTTATAAAATTTAAGAAAACTTTATTTAAAGTAAACCAAGCATGTTCAGCTAAATAAATATAAAACAGGACTCCAAGCTAATTCAACAAGACTACAGAAGCCCCCCAGAGGCCCTACAGTTATTTAGAGCGAAATTTGCTCTTATGCAGAAGGCCCTTTGTTCTACAACTGTTGGGTGATCTTTGCTGCTTTTATCTGTATCTTCAAATACTTTGAGCCTGAATATAATGTTGTCTGCTACAAGCATGGAGAGCATTTTCCACTTGTCTTTGTATTACTCAAGCTCCTCTGTTTTGCAAGTATTAATGTGTATTATGCTCTACTATCTACTTATAATTCAGAGCACTTTCTATGTTTTCTCGATTTTGGTGACTTTGTGCTCCAAGATACCAAGGGTCCCTTCTTCCCTGACTCCTTGATGGTCATAAATAGTCAGCTATAATTGAAAAAAAAGTGAGTTTTTAAACCTCGAGTATAATGGAAGAACTGAACCAATTATTTGTTCTCATAGGGCATTGAGAAGAAGACTGCCAAGTTGCAAGGAAGCGAGAAGGCTGTGGTTGCACGTCATGAAGCTGGCCATGCAGTAGTAGGTACTGCTGTTGCTAATATTCTTACTGGACAGCCACGTGTAGAGGTAATAAACATCACAGGAACTCTAACTGTTTGGTGTAGGTTTCTATATTTGTTACTTTTCACAGTATTAATTTGCAAATTGTGAAGCTGTATCCATGGAAATTATGACACCCTTAATGGCATATCCATACTGGTGTCATATTGTCATGTGCGCGAGGACATTACTTGAGCCCAAAAACGATGTTATAATTGATTGTTAACTGCATTTTCAATTTTTTCTTGTCTGATTTTCTAATTGGCCTGGGATACAGGTTTTCGTGGAGAAATTTTTTACATATGGAATACTGGGAGATCCAAATCCTTTTAGTTGTTTGCACACATAATTCTAAAGGAGTCATTGAATTGAACTATCAAATGAAAAAAAAAAATTCTAATCTTCTAGGAAGATAAATCGATGGAAGTAAATACCAGTAACTTTGCTAATATTGAAAAGTAATATGGTTTTTTATTAGAACTAGTGCCTGGGTTTTTGTGGGCGTATGACTTACAAAAAGTTAGAAATGGAACATCATATTCAGACCACTTAGCGTTGCCCAAATGGTATAGATAACACAGTAACAATTACTTCTTTCCATGTCATTAGAAGTTGAGCATATTACCAAGGTCAGGAGGGGCTTTGGGCTTTACTTATACACCCCCAACAAATGAGGATAGATATTTGCTCTTCATTGATGAGTTGCGTGGCCGCTTGGTTACTCTTCTTGGAGGACGGGCAGCAGAAGAAGTTGTTTATTCAGGTCGTGTCTCGACAGGTGCCCTGGATGATATTCGGCGGGCTACTGATATGGCATACAAAGCAGTAGCTGAATATGGTCTTAATCAGACAATAGGTCCCGTGTCTCTAGCAACACTTTCTGGAGGAGGGATGGATGAATCTGGAGCTGCTCCATGGGGAAGGGATCAGGTGTTGTGTTATTTAAAATTCATTTCCTTCACAAGTAGTCTGCTTAAAAACTGACTTGAAATTGAACACCACAGGGGCATCTTGTTGATCTTGTTCAAAGAGAGGTGAAAGCATTGCTGCAATCTGCCCTTGATGTAGCACTTTCTGTTGTGCGTGCTAATCCAACTGTCTTGGAGGGGCTTGGTGCCCATCTGGAAGGTAGTTCTTACTGCCAGCTAAATTCTCTACCAGAGTGTGCAATGCATTATATTATTGATGAATTGCCAAGTTGTAGTCCAATAATTGCTGCACATCCTTTTTATTAGGACTTTTAATATGCCTACGCATCTAGTATAACTTTTAAATTTTTATTATGCCAATACCATTAACTATGGTTAATTTTAAAATCGTGAAACTGCTCAAGTGGTTTTTGCGTGTACTTTTTCCTCTATGCATTACATTAGATAACATAATTTGTATTTGTTATCTGATTCTATCCAGGTTACCCAGCCCACAGAAGTTGATGTAGATTAGATTCTGGATTTGCATATTGAATTGTTTATGATGCTGAATTACTGTATATTCAGTGTTTGTATTGTTTCGAAGAGTTGCTACCTGTAATTTCCATGTTCTGACATTTGCTCTTTTTTATCTGCTGGTTCAGAGAAAGAGAAAGTAGAAGGTGAGGAGCTGCAAGAGTGGTTGAAGTTGGTAGTTGCTCCAAAAGAGCTAGCTCTCTTTGTCGAAGGCAAGCAAGAGTCATTTCTCCCGCTATAAGCAGGCGCCTAATGAACAGTGATTGTGCTCTCAGCTTTTCACCATCATGCAAACAATGGAGCTAGCCTGTAGTGCCTCAAGCCATTATAATATGAACTTAATGGCATAAACTCTGAACTCCTACAGCATTATGTTTCAATGAGGTAAATTTTTGATGTCATTTTAACATTACTGGCCCAAATGCAGAAGAAATGGGGGAAAAGCTGATCTGCCGCTTGCTGCTGCCGGAGCTTAGCCAAGTCTCTCACCATCTTGACATTGCCCCCCTTTACACTACTGGTTGGTTTTGAAATCTGTTGTCCATTGGCAATTATTTAAGTTGGTACAGTTTCAGGTCATTGTCAATTGTAACCTTTTTTTTTTCAAGTTGTTATTCTGTGAAAATATACATAATAATATGTTAAAGAAGCTGTTTTGGTGACAAACACTGTGCATATTTTCTCACAGGAATTATATAAGTCATATACATGTTACAGATTCTTGCATCTGAAAGTTGGGTGGAACCTCATTGTTTAGGACCATCAGATGTGAAGATGAAACTCCATTGAAATGATGATAACTGGTTCATAGCTGATGCCATGCTTTCTGTTTCACCATAGGAGAGGAACTCGATCAGCCTGCCAAAAGCAAGTGTTTGTCTGGGGACCGATAATGGGGAACAGACATTAAATGGATAAACATTGGACGAATAACTAAAATGAAGAACTAGAAGTTAAATTTTATTCTGAGTTATGTGTCCGCCAACCACGGTTATTTGGTCGGGTCATCAGGCTATAGGGAAGGGAAGGGAAGAAGACAAGTGCTGGGTTCCTAAACACTTTTGCATTTGTTTTTTTTTATTATTATTATTAACATGAATATTCGAGGTAACTTATGTATATTTTAATTAATTTTAAGAGCTCTGAAATTTACTTTGATATTTTCATGAGTCTAAAATATCAGCGTTGCTTTCAAGAAAATGACTGATCTTCCCTCTGTTCCTACAGGAATATATACATAAGAGTCTTGAGGACCACACGTCTCTGTACGTCTCATGTGCAGGACATGAATATAATAGCCAGTGCCATAGATTTGGCTTAGGTTGTATGCTTCCAAACGTCAAGAGCTGACCAAGAGTAGTAGCAATTTCTTGTGATAATTTTACGGGACAGGATCAGTACCACGTACAATTAATTGGTTATTGGCTAAAATCCAATACTTAGTTTCGTGTCCTGGTTGTAACTTGACAGAGGTTTTGGAATTTGAAGCAGCTCGCTTGGAAGTTTCAAAACAGAAGCTTTTCTGCTTCGATACCTTGCCTCTTGAAATTATGGCAAAGAATGATGGCCTTTATTGCTAAAAAACAAAGAAGAGAGAAATCATTCATTTTTTTCTTCTTAACAATAAGAATCTAATTAATTGATGGGATTGCCAATCTAGAGTGTTTTTTTTTTCCTGTGAGTGTTTGGACCAGATCCAAGATGTTTATGATACATTACAACAAAAGTAAATTTCTCTAAGGATTAAAACACAAAGAAAAATTAAGTTTCAGGACCGAAAAGTAAACTCTTAAATCTACAGGGATTAAATATGAAAAATATAAAATTCTCTAATATTCTCCCTCCTTTCTTAAGTCTTCACATTCAAGGATGAAAACGCGAATAAATAAAGCTGCAGAAACGAAAAGTAAACTTCTGAAACTAGAAGGGTTAAATATGAAAAATAAAAAATTCAATGACTAAAATGACTTTCATGCACCTGGCAATTATTCCATGGATTAATTAAACAGTGTAGTATACGCTATACGGTGCAATTGAGTCTTGGGCTATAGTACCTCAAATCTTTTAGTTTTATTTGTAATCTTTTAAGAAATTGCATGTTATGTAATTTGTAAATAAATAAATTATTTTATTTGGTAATTATAATTGATATAATATGCGTGTGCTTGTGGGCGTGAATTTTGTTTTTTTGTTTTTTCATTGTAAAATTAGATAGTTCAAGCTTTAGGTATAAAATAATGAATTTGTTTAAATTTCTCACGATTTCCTTGTATAATGCTTAACACATTAAAGGTATATTATTGGGAATTTTCTTTTTCAACTAATCATAAATATTATATTTCCAGTAATTATATCTTAGAAGGATATCTTATAATCCCCATATTAAATGACACCAGGATCTGTTTGGAAGTGTGGTTGCGGTTGCTTTTCAAAGTGTTTTTCATATTGAAATGCATCAAAATAAATTTTTTTATTTTTTAAAAATTATTTTTGAGATCAGCCCATCAAAACGATCCAAAACATATAAAAAAATTAATTTTTTTACAAATGTGATTTGCAACACGTTCAAACGGTGTTTAAATAGGTAAGTGGCATGAATGGAGTAAGATGACATGGAAGAAAAAATAACTTGTTTGTCTTTGTATTTTGTACTAAAAAAGAAACTACGGATAAAACAATCTGTAATAAAATTGAGAATTTCTTTAAATAGCTTGTTTCTAAACTTATTTACCAGAATATGACATTTGCTTCACATCAACATTAAATAATATGAAATTAAAATTAAAAAAATAAAAAACTAATTTCAATAAATGATGAAAGGGTTTGTCTAATGGATGTTTTTAATGTGCTTATTAAGAGTCATTTTATATTTCTAATCAATCACTATATTTATTTTTTTATTTATAATTTATTGTAAATACTTAAAAATAATATCATACAAAGGAGAAATTATTTAATGTATTTAATAAAAATAATTAATTTTTATTTAAATATTTGATTTTTAACCTCTTTTTAAAACGAGTCAACAATAAATGAGTTCAATAAAATACACTTAGATAATATTTAATGGCTGCCATAACGTCACTCCTTACCTTTTCCCATAATAAAAACTATATTGAGAGTTTTAAGAGTAGGTGAAGATATTTTAGGCTGTTTGTTTCTAATTTTTTGAAAATTATATTTTAAATTTTTCAGTATTTATTTGTTATTAAAAAAATTGATTAACAAAAAATATTTTATAGTAAAAAAAAAACTTGACTTAGATTCCAAAAAGAAAATTTCTTTTTATTTTGAGCGAAAAACACTTTTCAAAAATTATGAAAAATTTAGAAATGTTATATTATTTGCTGATTATATTAAATTTAATTCTCAAATTTTTGATTGCTATATATTTTATTTTGAATTTTTTTTTCAATTTTATCCCTTAGAATTTGATTTAATTTGATTTTTATATTAACTTTGGTCCATATTTTTATGATTGTTATTTGTTTTTCTCTTATTATTTTTTTAATTAAAATTTTTTATCATTCTTTTAATTGTTACTTATTTTATTTGAAATAATTTATAAAATTATTATTATTATTATTATTTTAATTTCATTATCTTTTAATTTTTTATATGTTAGATTTGATCTCTATTATTTTAATTGTTATTTATTTTATTTGAGATGATTTATAAAATTAGATTTTTTTTTCAATTTCATTCTCATTCAACTTTTGAATTTATAAGATTTATAACTCGTTATTTTAATAAAATTTTAAAAAACATTAATAAGTTATTTTTCGAGTTATTTTTCATGATGTAACCAAATACTGAAAAATATTTTTTAATTTATTTTCTATGACATTATCAAACATTAAAAAATAATTTATTTTCAAGAATCTAATTTTCATGAAAATTACTTTTCAAAAAAAATTATTTTCCAATAAATAAAATGGTGACTAAAAAAAAGTAATAGCAAGTCTGAAACAAAAAGCCTTTTAAAAAAATAAAAAATCACTGGCTAAAATGATTTCAAGCATAAAACTTTGGATTTTTTAAAAATCATGTAGACAGCTGTCATCAGTGAATATATATATATATAATTAAAAAAAACTCTATTTGTGCGCACTCCCAAAACGGGGGCGAGAGGGTGACTGAGATTCAGTTATTGCTAAACAGGGAGGGGAGGAGGACGCCACGTAATAGATATTCAAAATCCACGTAAGCGACCTTTTCATCTCCTTAGTTACCTCCTAACCGTATCAATCCCCTCCTCCCTATAAAAAAAGCCCAAATCAGTGTACCAGCTCTTCCTTTTTATCGGTTCTCTCTCTGTCTCTCTTTCAACCGCTCGCTCGCTCGCTGATACGAAAGAGATAAGCCCTCATTTTCCATCAGGTTCAGCTTCTCTCTCTTTCTTGCAATTTCAGATTTCGATTTCTCTGCTGAATTTGTTGTCTCTTGTGTTCTGCCTAGAAATGGCGTCTGTCCAAGCCACTGCTATCTTGATATCCTCAGCTGTAACCAAGAATGGCAATACCACTGCCTGCTTGCCACTTGGATTTGTTATTTCACGTGCTGCATGCAAGAAGGAGTTTTGCGCTCACTCTATGGCGTCGGGAGCCAGAGCTACTCTCACATTTGATCCACCAACAAGAACTAACCAAAAGAAGCACACAGTCGATCCTTCTTCTCCTGAATTTCTTCCTCTTCCTTCTTTTGAACAGTGTTTTCCAAAGAGCACCAAAGAATACAGGTGATTTTTTCACAATCTACTACATATAGCTATGGTGTCGTTTTTTGCTTAGACGACATGTAGTTCGTCATCCGAACAGGCTTTTGTCACTTCTTATTTGATTTGATTTGATTTCAGGGAAGTTAAACATGAAGAATCTGGTCATGTACTAAAAGTTCCGTTCCGGCGAGTCCATTTGTCCGGCGATGAACCAGGTTTTGATAACTACGATACCAGTGGTCCTCAAAACATCAGTCCCCGCGTAGGTATGCAGCTTGTCTTGTCTATCTTTCAAGTTTCTGTTAATCACCTCCCTTACCTTTACAACTAATTTACTGACTTTTGTTGGTACTTCACAAATTTGGACTTTAGACAGTGGACGAATCCAGAATCTGCTGTTTGGTAGGGCCAAAATGTAACATTTTTATTTTGGGGTGGCCATTAATTACATTAGAACTTACTTGAAAAGTCTCAATTTAGAAGGGGGATTTGAACTTTATTTAAACCTGGCTCTGGCCCTCCTTTTGCTCCCTCTCATTTAGACTGGTTTTAATCTACTGTTGCTTGGGTTATGTTGTTTTCTAGTGCCAGCTCTTTTTTTTTTGTGTGTGTGTGTCTTGTCGTGGTAGTTTTCCTGGGTAAGCAAGATTGACCTTTATCATCAACTCAATCAGCTAGTGTAAATGAATGATGTTGTATATTCAGGACTTCCTAAGCTTCGTAAAGAATGGGTTGACAGGCGGGAGAAGCTAGGTACACCAAGGTACACTCAGATGTATTATGCGAAGCAGGGAATTATAACCGAGGAAATGCTGTACTGTGCTGCTCGTGAAAAGCTTGATCCGGAGTTTGTGAGGTCAGAGGTTGCACGTGGGAGGGCAATTATCCCTTCCAACAAGAAGCACTTGGAGCTGGAACCGATGATTGTTGGAAGAAATTTTTTGGTTAAAGTTAATGCAAATATTGGAAATTCTGCTGTTGCGAGCTCTATCGAGGAAGAAGTTTATAAGGTTCAATGGGCAACTATGTGGGGTGCCGATACTGTTATGGATCTTTCCACTGGTCGCCACATTCATGAGACTCGGGAGTGGATCCTACGTAACTCTGCTGTGCCAGTAGGTACTGTGCCTATCTATCAAGCACTTGAGAAAGTAAATGGAATTGCTGAAAACCTTAGCTGGGAAGTCTTCAGAGAAACCCTGATTGAACAAGCTGAGCAGGGTGTAGATTATTTCACAATTCATGCCGGGGTTCTGCTGCGGTACATCCCCTTAACTGCAAAGCGCATGACAGGAATTGTTTCACGAGGAGGATCAATCCATGCTAAGTGGTGCTTAACTTATCACAAGGAGAACTTTGCCTATGAGCACTGGGATGATATTCTTGACATATGCAACCAATATGATGTGGCCCTGTCAATTGGCGATGGACTGAGGCCTGGTTCCATATATGATGCCAATGACACTGCCCAATTCGCAGAGCTTTTAACTCAAGGGGAACTGACTCGTCGAGCATGGGAAAAGGATGTACAGGTAATTAGTTTGCCAGTATATATATTAGAACCTCTAAGCCTCATGTATTGTCTGCAACGGTGGATAAATTTTTTCGAAGTCTACACTTCATGTTTACTGGTTAGGTGGTACACTATTTGGTTTTCAAATCTTCTTGTGTGCTTGGTGTGAATAATAGTGGCTTTGATGCATTGAACTATCAAACCAGAGATGACACCGATAGATGCCCAAGATTTTTTTTTTCCAGCCATGCTACTTTCTGAAAGATTTAGTGCTTTCTTTTGATTTTAATATGTGACCTACATTTTCATGTGCCTTTTCAGGTTATGAATGAAGGGCCTGGACATATTCCAATGCACAAGATTCCTGAGAACATGCAAAAACAGCTAGAGTGGTGCAATGAAGCTCCTTTCTATACTCTTGGACCCCTAACAACAGACATTGCTCCTGGATATGACCACATAACCTCTGCCATTGGCGCTGCCAATATTGGGGCTCTTGGCACTGCACTTCTCTGTTATGTCACACCAAAGGAGCACCTTGGACTGCCAAATAGAGATGATGTGAAGACTGGGGTTATAGCATACAAGATATCTGCTCATGCTGCTGATTTGGCAAAAGGTCATCCCCATGCTCAAGCCTGGGATGATGCTTTAAGCAAGGCTAGATTTGAGTTCCGATGGATGGATCAGTTTGCTCTATCATTGGACCCCATGACGGCCATGTCCTTCCATGATGAAACCCTGCCATCAGAAGGTGCAAAAGTGGCACATTTTTGCTCTATGTGCGGACCTAAGTTCTGCTCTATGAAGATAACAGAAGATGTTCGAAAGTATGCAGAGGAGCATGGTTATGGTAATGCAGAGGAAGCTGTGCAACATGGGATGGATGCCATGAGCGCTGAGTTCCTGGCTGCTAGGAAAACTATAAGCGGAGAACAACATGGTGAAGTTGGTGGAGAAATTTACCTGCCAGCAAGCTACATCAGTTCCTCTGAGAGGTGAAGGTGAGTTTTTGTATAAATACTAAAAGGTGCATCAAAGTAACAGGTAAAATATGTTTGAATCGCAAGTCTTCATTGTGAAATATAGTCAAAGTAAACAAAGTGCTTCTGTAATACTAGAACATACCCTCTATCCATGGGGGGGAATGACTCCCCTCAGGCAATTGCTAGCAACGAGTGCTGAACATGTGGCCAACCTGCGATCTAAATTCACTTGACATTTGCTGTAAACGGTCATGAATGCTACTAATTGAAGGACTATGCTTGCATAGAACACGTTGTGTTTGAATATTGTTCATGTTTGTGCTGCTAATACATGGCCTGTCAATAGTAACCTAGCCAGTTCCTTTACTCATAACTGCTCATACCTGGAATATGCAAACCTTTTTCACTCAGAAGTTACGGAATTTTCTTGCAGGAAGCATGAGTATTGGGAATTTCTCTAAACATCCTTGCAGTTCTGATGCATCCTAGCTTGCCAAGAACAGCAATGATTGGTCTTAGCTTTTAAGAAGTAGGTAAGTTGATGGTTTATTGTGTTTGGTAGCCTGGAGACATTTATGTTTGTTGTGCTCAATGTGTGTTGCAGTAATAAAATGCAGTTGTTACATTCTCCATTAAAGTTTTATCCTTTTATATTCTGTTAACGAAAGAAAGCACCAGGGGTGCCTGCGTCCTGCTTCAAAACTGGCCATCTGGCTAGAGGAGGCAGCTGGCCAGGCTGAGAAAGTCCCTTTGAACCTGAACAGGATAATGCCTGCGTAGGGAGTGTGCATTTTTTCTGTCGTTTTTTTTTCTTGCACAGGGAGGCACCTTCCTTCCATGGCTCGGGCTAGCTGATCCATGTGTGCGGATTCATCATCAAGCCCAGGCTTGTCACTTTGATGGCTGAGGTATTGCTAAGGGTAGCTATTTTCAATCTTCAACCAATAATATAAAAAAATAAAAATTCTCCCACGCTTCTACATGAATCAGTGACAAGATCCTTGAAAGTTACTCAAATATCATTGCTTCGAAAATATGAGTAGATTTGAAACTAATGGAAAATCATCTCCCTGTGTAACGATTGGTAGAAAAACGTCTTGTTCGTTTTTGCCCTCATAGAAAGGGAGAAAAGCAGCCCTCCTTAATGGTTTGAATTGTATTTACCCTTTATTTCTTGTGAAGTATTATTAGATAGCAGCTATTTCCTCTCCTATTATTATCGCACTCCATAATTTTATGGAATGACTAAACTAACTCTGTTGCCTTATCTTTTAAATAGAAAATTTTAGAATATTTAATATAGATAAAAATATCTCTAAAATTAACATGAGAAATAATGTAAATAATAATTTAAAAATCGTATGCGAAATTTTATATGATCAGTCATGTCCTTGACTTTAATGTTCTAATATATATAAATATTACATCCTAAAATAGAGGGATAAATAGTCATTTTATAATGATTTAGCTGTTTTAGAAAATACTATATTTGTTGTCTGCACTTCGGCCTGTTGTCAGAGTAAAAAAAATCTGTTCCAAGTCATTGGTTTAATTGACAATTTAAATAATATGAAAATAAAAATGTAATAATAAAAAAAACAATGTAAAAAAGTAAAAAAAAATCCTCAAACTAAACCTATTCAAATTATCAAACAACTAAATAATAATTTAATAGAAGGTCAATTGCAAAAACAAAACAAAGCAAAAAAATTAGCTTAAAAAAAATTTTAAATTTGGTTTAATTTTTAAAACTTCCGACTTGTTAAATCATTGATTTAAGTTTAATAAAAAAATTTAATTTTTAATCAATTTAATTATTAATAAAAATTTAGATGATCAAATTTGAGAGGAAAAGTCTGAGGATGAAATTTAAGAAAAAAATAATCTTAAAAATAATCTTAAATAAAATAAATAATAATTAAAATAATAAATATCAAATTTAAAAAAGTTAAAAAATTATAGGGATAAAGTTAAAAAAATATTTGTAATTTGATATGTTATTTATAGATTAAAAAATAACATGGATGAAATTAAAAAACATTATAGAGAGCTAACCTAATAGAATAAAAACGGAAAAAAAAACCCCACAAAAATTGATAGAAAATAAGAAAACATTAGCTTTAAAAAAGAAAAAAAAAAACTAACAAACTTGGACGAACCTCCTAAATCCGGTCTAATTTCTAAAACTTACAACCTGTAAAATCTTGGACTTGAGTTCAATTATGAAGCTCAATTATCAACATATTTGATTTTAAAGGATGAAGTTGTTAAAAAAAACTTACAAAAGAAAAAAAACAATAACAACAAAAAATATATATAAAATTTAACAGAAAAAAATACGAGGATGATTATTTTTAAAATAAAATAAAATAAAATGATCACAAATAAAATAAATAATAATTAACGGAATGAGGATCAAATTTGAAAGATTAAAAAATAATATGAGTAAAACTAAAAAATATTTGTAATTTGATAGATTATTTATAGATTAAAAAATGATAGGTGAAGTTGAAAAAGACTGTAGAGAGCTAACCCAATTGAATAAAATCGCAAAACAATAAGAAAAAAACACTAAAAAAAGGATAAAAAATTAGAAAACACCAACTTAAAAAAGAAAAAAAAATCATGAATATCCGGATGAATCTTCCAAACCTAGCCTAATTTCTAAAACCCACAACTCATGAAATTTTGGATCCGGATTCAATTGAGAAGCTCAATACTTAACAAATTTAATTTTGAGTGATGAAATCGGTGAAAACTTTTAATAAAAAAATGCTACAAAAACAATATGAATAAAATTTAACGGGAAAAAGCACAAAGAGGATGGAATTTAAAAAGAAAATTAAAATGATCATAGACAATAAGTAGCGATTAACAAAATAAGAACTAGATTTGAAAGATTAAAACATTATAAGGGTTGAAATTGAAAAATATTTATAATTTGATAGACTATT
>Ga0307517_10002170_pt1 | contig 31809 bp, 40 predicted proteins | sample 23_EM_MG_FD_194515 | JGI IMG/M metagenome (GOLD analysis project Ga0307517, IMG submission 194515) | Populus trichocarpa ectomycorrhiza microbial communities from riparian zone in the Pacific Northwest, United States - 23_EM | ecosystem: Host-associated > Plants > Roots > Unclassified | place... | reverse complement strand
TTACCGATGGATAGGAGAAGGTTGATCGGGAACGAGTTGGATCTTTATATGTTTCTGGAGAGCGGAAGGGGGAACCACACTCAGGCACTACCACATCAGGTCTTAGACCGGTGTGCCAAGCCTGTTGTCACCAGCAATGTATGTGCGGAGGTGATCGGGCGGAGTCCGATGACAAACTTGGTAGGTAGGTCATGAGGAGGATTAATCGCCAAAGAATAGTGAGGAAACGCCAAATGGATAAGCCATTACGCGTACGGCGTGACCACGTAGCAGAAGGACCCGCAAGATCCCTTGAATCGGTGGCACCCCTTTCAAATGAATGCGGAAGACTCGAGGTCCGCTCTACTGCCACGTCCTGCAACAAGCGGTCCAGAGGAAAACACTGGGTCCTCGGGGCGAGGATCCAGGCGTTCTGTACACGGTCATAAACGACCCTCAGGGTCAGCCGGGGAGGAGGAAAGGATCTCCTTGCCGCGATTGTGTTTCCGCGCCATTACAGTCGTAGGGAGGGGATAGGAAGACAATATGGCAGAATGATAGAACTGTAGTGGACATCGAATGTGGTAGAAGCCGAGAGGTGTACGTCGATCGGCCCGGGAGCTGTTCAATATTCATGCTTATCTGTGGGTCTGGCCCTGGCAGAATTGCAAACATGTATCTAAGGCCCAGACCTTTTTACTAATATACGACAAGTCGAAACCCTGATCACAGTCGATTTCCGCGTGTATACGCGTACGTGATGGGGTCCACGGAAGGGGGCCACCAGCCACAGCAGTCCCGTCGCAAGATTACCCGAGCCAGGGGTGAACCGCGGAGCATAAAAGGTTCAACCGAACTGGAACAGATTTCAGAGGCTACCGTCCGCAACTCCGCCGGATTCCTACCCTACAAATACCGTATCCAACCAGACACACGCTCGGCAGCCTCCATGAACCTCAATAGCCCGTACGCCACGCGAACCCCAATCCGTGTATGAGAGCACAAGGGGACCTCTTCGCGGTCGCGCCACATAGAGTACTTCCAGACAGAAGTTGCAATCACGTATGCGTGAAAACCGAGAAGGGACTATCGGTAGGGATCCAAGTCGTCAGTAACTGAACATAGATGGGATCAATGTTTCCCGTAAAGACCACCTCACCAAATGCTACAGCTGTAGTTCTTCGTTGTTCCTCGATACGGGCCGATGAGTGAGCAAGATGGAGATAGGCGCCTGTAAATTAAGGTACGTCAGTGGTACGGGTCAACAGGGTGGGGTTTGGTGTAAGTACATGAAAACAAGGTACGCACTCACCCAAGAAAAATCTATAGCGGGATGTCCTGGGCCGACGAATTCCCGACCCCGTGGGATGACCTCTGTCCGGTCACCCACCGGGTCGTCACCAGAGTCCTTCGAGACGACCTGTGACGCTTCGTAACTTGTGTTTCCTTTGCAAAACGCGGTCTTCTCGTACCCCAACCACCTCTCGCTCGCGATCTTTAACAGTTTCTCGAGATCCTTCGCACCTGCAATACGGAGGCAGAGTCTCGTAGCTCCTAGCACGCTTTTGAGGGTCGGGTCGATATACGAATGTATAAGCAACCTCCGAAGTCGCAACATCGGTTTTGACTGATTCTCACCCCACAAACGACACTGCCCATTGGGGCTTCCCTAGCACCAGCCCAGCCTCTTCGCTCGTGGGTGGGTAAACATAGGAGAGGATATGAAGTGGTCTATCGCGGAACGTTCTCCGAGGTCAGTCTCGATAAGCAGGTTCGGAGATAACATAACGCATGGTGAATCAATTCTGGGATGAGCAAGCCCTCGCGGGCGGCCGTGACGATGTATAAGTACAAAGAGAATGCGGTATCGCGTGGTCTCGTCACCACTTTCGCTTCGGTGGTCTGGGGATTCGAAAAGGGCGTTAGCGGCGAACATGTGTATGCGCAATCAACATTGAAAACCAAATGGGCCAAACGATCATCAGGGAACACCACGAGACCAAACGTAACGCAACTCCGGCGTTTGGTTAGATGACCCCAGGGGAGAAAACAAACAAGCGCACGAAAGAATTGAGGTGGGAGTTGGACGAAAGAGGTATGTACATACCTGGCAGTATGGATCTAACGGTATGCCCGGCACCTCGTTAAACACCAAGGGCGAACGCATCATAACTGACGGATATCGCAGTAACCCCATGCTCAAGATCTACTCCCATAAACTCATCCGAACCGCACGCACTTCATGGAGGTACGACTCCAAATCAAGCCGTTGATTCCGAGGAGGTAGACGCAGGAGAGGCGAGTACGGATTCCTCAAGCGCCGGCGGGCGCGAAGATGTGCCGGGGAGAGAGGATGTGGGCTGGGTTGCAGATGAATCTGATTGGAGCGAGTCGTTCGGCGCGGGTGCTGGTTCGCTGGTTGGTTTGGTATCGTCCAGGAGATAACAGGTATCTCCTGTGCGGTAGAACGAGCGTTCCAGCATCATAGCCATTGCGACTATGACGTGCGGACAAGGTGGGGTTGTCAGATGTGGATATATGCACGGGCTATGGGAGATGTGGGTCAAGCACAAGAGCTGGACGCGGCGTCGGCCACATCACTTCCTCAACCGCAACCTTCTTAAAGTTCCCAGCACGCTTCGCGAACTCAAACTGGCCCCATTTCTCATCAACCTCTCGCTTCGCACGATTCTATACAGATTAAAAAGCAACTCGTTGCGTAGAAAACAGTTTACGAGAGGTAGAGAAGGAAGAAGAAGTGGGGGAAGGATATATGCGTGTTTACACGTTCGAATTTAGTGATGATCGTGCTCCTCGCCTTCTTCCGGACCGTGGTAGTCCACCTTGTAAACTAAAAAAAAAACATAGAGATAAGCACTCCACACATAACACCCTCGAGGACACAAACAACAACGACAATAACCAGAGAGACTCACCAGAACCACACTCCCCACAACGAAGCAGCTTGTCCTTATGAATGGTGTACCACCTAATATCATGAGAATCCGCAGGAGACCCAGTGCATCCCATAACGCGCTCAACGTCCTTTCAAAACACCAAACCGTCAGTCTCACGCATCACCAAAGAAATGAAGAAAGGGGTGACCGGACACAACGGAAAAATGACGAAGAACAGAGGGAGAGAGGAGGAGAGAGAGAAAGGAAAGAAAAGGACGTACGAGGGAATAAACCAAAACCGGGTTATCCAGAGTTCCAATCCTGCTCGAATCCAACGGTTGGCTATCGAAAACATCGACACCCTCCAAGAACCCCATAGTCTGCAACCTCTCCAGACCGGTCGACTGGTTAATGTCCGTTGGGACATCTCCGGCCTTTCCACCATCACCGAGGAGCTGAGGGGAAGGATGACCGGACTTGCGAGCAGCGGAAAGGGCGAACGTGCGAGAGGAAGCGGTGGTGGGCTTAGACCAGACGTTCAAACGCGCCGCGGGTCGCGCAAGGCGGAAGACGTTGGACAGCATTTTTTTTGTCGGGTGTGTGCGTGTACGGGCGAAAGAACGGCCTGGTGGAAAGGGAGGTCGTGCGGGTTTGTATGCAGCGTAGAACTGGAGTCGGTCAAGCACGGAAAGCGCGGCGGCTGGGAAATTTGTCACACATCACGCGGCCTGCGTCACAAGCTCTAGGTGCAACCTAAGGCCTACAGTTATAGTGATTGATTCGCCTTTTTGTTGAGCTACGATAGTAAAGGCTTCCTCTGGGGGAATATGTTGAAAACCTTCACTACACCCCATATCCCTGTGGTGCCATCTCTCTGGTGCCCACGTCAGTCTCGGGGTACCGGTGTAGATACTCGCCCAAACCACTCAGCCATAAAACGTTGAAGTATTCCATGCATGCAAGGGACTGATATGGCAAACCGACACTGACGAGGATTTGGGCAAAAAAGGATGGATGGTACATACGATGCAAACCCGTTACCGCATCTGCACCCAGGATGAGCGCTGGGATCAGTGGGGTGGATAGAGCCCGAAGGTCACGAGGCCAATCATACACTATCGCACCACCATCATCGAACCATCGCCTACGCTGATTCAACATCGACATGGACGACATACGAGGCCCACTCTCCAGAATGAAGAAGAAGCTTAAGCTCCGACTAACTGGAGGAAAACGCAAACCGGACGGAACGGGAGCCAACCCTGACGGGGAGACGACTGACCCAGCGAGTTCGCTTCCCCAACCGGACTCTCACGTCGTAGCGGGTGGAAGTTACGACCGAGAAGGGGATAGGGCCAACGCAGCTGGAGAGCGAGTCTTTTCGACGGACCGGCCTCCTCAGCCAGCGGAATCAGAATCTGAGCTAGCGCACGAAGGCGATAACGATCAGGGAGGGGAAGTCAGCCAGATGCATTCGCACCCACACCCAGACATCGAGGTGGCCGTGGGAAGTGGACACAGTGGAGAACCCGAAGGAGCCCACCCCTCTCCATCCACTCCTTCGATCTCACACAGCGGGAAGCTTGACGGTACGTGAACATGGTCGTTTTGGTCGCCGGCTTCTGACCATTCCTTCTGACAATGTAGAAACCCCTGCCCTTCCTGACCGCGGACCAGACGTTGTTGGTTCCGACGAGAACCCCGAACCGGGCGCCGCCGCGGACGAGAAGAAACCGAACCTCAAGTCTACAGCGTCTGCCACGGCCGAGTTGCTCCGTGGGGTGAGAGACTCCGCAGGTGCCTTCGGTCCGCTCAGGTCTATCGCGAGATCTCTCTGCTTTATTATCGACGATTACGAGGTATGACCTCCTTCCCGTACATCCGGCCCCCAACGCTTACGGTTGCTCTAGCGGACGGAGGTGAATAAACATGCAATAGAATCATTGGTACCCAGAGTCAAAACTCTTTCTGAGTCCCTCTCCGATCCCATTCCTCTGGGTGACGTCAATGAGAAGAAGAGGGCAAAAAAGTTGGAACGGTGAGCCCACATTCTCCAAGATCGAGCGCCAGGTCTGACGCATGGGGTTTTCCAGGAAATTGGAAGAGATTGGTCAAGCTATGGACGAGATGACGTCCCAAAAGGATCTCGCGGATTTCCTCAAAATCCCCGAGAATGCACAGAAAGTCGACGATCTGGTGGAAGATGTTCGCGATGCCTTGATTCACTATCAGGTTCACGCTCTCAACACACTCACTCGCATCATATCTAACATCCACTGCAGACGTCATTACGACTGGACATCCACGCCGAGGGTTGTCAACAGATCGTGAGTCTTACCCCCCTAGTCCCAAACTTTCATAGTGACCTGCAAATAGGGAGATGCAGATCACCGCCTTCTGGAAAAAATGCGGGTCACCGATGGGGCTGGGTATGGTTCTGGGAATAGGCAGGGGTGCCTGAGGGGAACCAGGGCGGATGTCCTCCTGCAACTCGAACGTTGGCTGAAGGATGAGCAGGACCACCGCGTGTTCTGGCTGAACGGCCTTGCGGGGACCGGGAAGTCGACCATCGCCCAGACGTTCGCCGAGATCAGCTTCGCGGATGGAAAGCTCGGCGCGAGCTTCTTTTGCTCACGAGACTTCGAGGACAGAAGCAATCTCCAAGCGATCTTCCCGACTCTCGCCTTCCAGCTCGCCTATCGGTACCTCCCATTTCGAGAGAGGCTGCTTCGGGCCCTGAGGTCCAACCCCGGTGTTGGACGGGAGTCACTTTGTTCTCAAATGGAGAAGATTATCATTGGCCCGTTGGAAGCCTCCAGCATCCGGACGCTTATCATCATCGATGCCCTCGACGAATGCAAGGACGAAGAGCCCGCCTCGGCCATTCTTTCCGTCCTCTCCCGTTATGTGGATGAGATCCCTAATGTGAAGTTCTTTATCACTGGTCGTCCAGAGCCTCGGATCCGGTCCGGGTTCCGCCTCAAGTCACTCCGACCCATCACAGAAGTCCTCAGGCTGCATGATGTTGAACGATCCTCAGTGGATAAGGATATCAAGCTGTTCTTCAGGACTCAATTGGCCAACATTGCCAGAACCCGAAGTGACTGCAACTTCATGCAAGATTGGCCAAACTCAACAGACATCAATATTCTCTGTAAAAAGGCAGCGGGATTTTTCATCTATGCTTCAACAGTTGTGAAATTTGTTGCATTCAAGAACCACACACCCACTGAGCAACTGGACCGGATAATCTCTCTCCCACAGAGCACTGTTCATGAAGGGCAGTCTGGGATTGATCCTCTCTACACCCAAGTTCTGGAGCAAGCAGTTGATGAAGTGGGCACCTATGCTTGGGAGGTCTATTCCCGCTTCAGGACTGTGGTTGGGGTAGTGTTACTTGTGTTTAACCCTCTTTCAATGATGGCATTCTCAAACCTACTAAAAATGACCAACATCTCTACCACCCTCCGATCCCTCCATTCTGTCCTCCTTGTCTCAGACAACACAGAAGACCCCATTCAAGCCTTTCACAAGTCATTTCCTGACTTCCTCATGGATCCAGTCAGGTGCAAGGATGAACGGTTCTTTGTGGAGCCTGCAGCCCCATCACACAGATATTCTACTTTCATGCCTCAGGCTTATGGGGGAAAGGCTGAAGAGGAACATCTGCAACCTAGATGACTATGCTGTTCTCAGTGAAGTTAGGGATCTTCCTACTCGCAAGAAGGACCACATTGGGGAAGCTTTGGAATATGCATGTAGATTCTGGGCAAAACACCTCCTGAGGGTCCCTGGCAACAGTTCTCAAGCTGGGGAAGTACAGAAAGCAATTGAAAAGTTCTTCACATCACATTTGCTATATTGGATTGAAGTCCTTGCACTTGTGGGGAACCTTGATGTTGGGGTTTATGCCATGAATGATATTGAGCAATGGTGCACCTTGGTAAGTGCTATGCAGACTGTTCACCAAAACCTGTGTTCACATTCCTTGTTCAGGCAGGGGTTTCCTGCACATGGACAAATGATAGCCAGAGAATCCTATTAGAAAATTTTGATGCAATCCACAACTCCCCTTCCCACCTATACTACACTGCACTTCCATTTTCCCCTTCCTCATCCTGGCTCCATGAGTACTATACTGCAGAACTCTTGCAAACATTTAAGGTGGTCAGGGGACTCCCAGCAGAATGGGGGATGTGTTCCCGCACAGTTCTGTTGAATAGTGGACCATGGACCCTCTCATACTGGAACAACACTATTGCAGTTGGATCTAATGACATGGACATCCTTATCCTTGATGCAATCACAGGAAGTCAGATTGCTGTCCTGCCTGGACACACAAATGTAGTGGCATCTCTCAACTTCTCATCAGATGGGACATCACTTGTATCTGGAAGCCATGACAAGACTGTCAAGCTCTGGGATGTGCAGACTGGTGGTGTTGTCAAGACATTCCATGGCCACACTGGCAGGGTCCACTCTGTTTCAATTTCAGCAGACTGCACTATAATTGCTTCAGGGTCTGAAGATAGGACACTTTGTTTGTGGGATATTGAGATGGGGGAGTGTCGTCACACTATAAAACAATGGTTTGCAGTACTCTGTACCAGGTTCTCTCCCTCAACTTCTCAATTCCTTGTATCTATAACTAGTGCAGCTGTTCAGTGTTGGAACACTGATGGTCACAAAGTTGGATTCATGTCTACTGGCTATGATGTTAATTTTTCTCCAGATGGCACCCAGTTTATATCATATACAAAGGATGGTGTCATAGTTCAAGACATCAATTCTGGAGTAACTGTAGCCAAATTTGGTGCAGCTGGCAATAATTCTAGCCTCTGTTGTTTCTCACCTGATGGCAGGCTTGTTGCTGCTGGGGCTAATAACACTATCCATATTTGGGACATCACTGGGTCAGACCCTTACCTTGTTGAGACCTTTGTTGGTCATACCAAGACTATTACCTCCCTTACATTTTCTTCCCCATCTACCCTCATTTCAACATCTAGAGACAAATCAGCCAAATTCTGGCAGATTGGTGCCTTACCAACAGACCCAGCTGTGACTAATCCAAAGTCCACACCCCTCACCTTAGTTCCAACCAAGCCTATTGCTCCAGAAGTGAAAAATGGCACCATTATTCCAAGTGATTTGCCAGATGGGGTGATAAAGACTTGGGGTGTCTTGACTGGCCCCCACAAGGAATCCCTCCAAATCCCAGCTGAAGATTCCCACCAGAGCAGCATCCAGCTGATTGACACCAAATTGATCTTTGTTTGGTATGCAGATCAGAGGATCAATATCTGGGATGCTGAGAAAGGGGAACTCTTGCAGACAATAGAGGTGCCTAATTATCAGGTCATAAGCCTTAATGTATCAGGGGATGGGTCCAAGGTTTTCTGCCTATATGCAAGTTTCATTCAAGCATGGGATATCCGAACAGGAGTAGATGTGGGTATTACCCCCCATGTGCATAGTCAATTAGGAATCCTTGCAACAGATGGCTCAAAAGTCTGGAAGAAGGAAAACAAATTTAGTGATGTTGAAGGGTGGGACTTTGGGGGTCCAGGCTCATACCCTGCTCACTTGCCCAAAGGTCCACCAGACAGGCTCCACCTGAATGATACCAAGGTGTGGGAAATTAATGTGTCCAGAATGAAGGATGTGGTCACTGGGAAAGTGGTTCTTCAGCTACCTGAGAGGTTTGGAAAGGTAGTCCATATGCAGTGGGGTGGCCAGTATCTAGTTGCTTCTTTTGAGTCAAGAGAGGTATTGATTCTCAATGTCAGCCATATGATCCTCCAGTAGAGATCCATAGGAATGTATTTTCTTTGCTTATGCATTCAGTTCCATGTACCAAATGTTTCATTACTCAACAAGTACAGTGTTCAAATATACATTACGTAACCAGCCAATGGGTTGTCCATGCAATATACGTATGCAATTACCAGAGTGTGATCATCAAAGAAGTGACACCCCATGGAAGGAACATCCACATTCAGGTAATGTGTTTCAGATTACTTACAGTCCAAAAAGGTGAGGTGTTACGGGGTGGGGGGTGCGATGGTCTAGTGAACATATGTGCAAGTTGGGTACATGCAATGACCGTGAGGACATGAGTGTGAACCTCAATCTAAACGAGTGGCTTCGACCAAGTACTCGGAGCGCCAAGCCACGCATACATCCAGGCTGCTGGCCACATTCAAACCTGTTTCAGAGACACGACCGCGGAAGAATGATGGATCATAAGTTGCCTGACATTAGACGATGCGATACCGACTCACCCGGATGGAACCAGAAGGAGATGGCTATAATCAGGTAGAAACCTAACAACGTACATCAGTCATAAACAAAACCCGGAACGAGCGAGCACAAAACAAAGAGACATACAGATGAGAATAAACCCCTCCATCCAATTGGATCGTCCATCCGCCACGACATAATTCATGGTGTTGACTGCGGGTGCGGGTGGGGTTGCATCATGGGTACCATTACGACGGAAGCGCACGAAACACGAGCGGAGGCGGGAGTCAATCATGGGCCGCATAACACTTTGGAGGAAACACATACTTGCGAGATACAGCGCCACTGATTCAAATGGATCAAAAAGCAAGCCCAACGGGATCCCCGTTGTCCACCCAATGATAGCGATGAGAGGAATGACGAAGAGAGAAAGTCGCTGCCTAAGAAGCCGTGATTGTGAATTCACGACGCAAAAAAACCCGGTTGCTTATGATCGTAGAACCGATGGCAATAGCGTTGCTCAACCTCAGTTGATCCTTGACCGAGACGTTGACGGCGGTCACACAGTCTACAGAAGAATCCATTATAATCCATCGCCAGCTCGGGGAAGCCGCCAACATACCCGCAATCGCCCACACAGTGGGCAACAGAATGAGAGCCGTCCACTCCTTGCTGACGTATCTCGTCACCACCAACCAATCAGGAGTCCCAGCGACCAGCTGCAAAGGATCCGGTTAGAATGCCTATCGCTGATGTGAAGTGTATTCTTATCTTACCACGGAGACGGCCGCAATAATCACCACGGTCATGAACCAGCTGAGTTGCGGGGCCTCGGCCTCCTTGGCACTGATGACCTCCGGCATTGCCTCTTGGCCTAAAGGGTTCTGGTGTTCTTCACCCTCAGCGAGGGTCACGTCTGAACGATCGCTGACGGCGGTCTCGGTTCGATGCATCGGCGCTGAAAGAGTTGGGCCACTTCTGGGGGTCAGGTGTGCCGATCCGACGGGGCTTTGCGGGGGAAGGTCTCGCGATGAGTTGACGCTAGACAGATCAGGGGCAGGTGACAATGAGCGGGGCGACGATGACGGCGAGTTTGAATGTCGCGGTGGGGGTTCGAGTACTTCTGGTTCTCCGGCCGGTAGAGGGCCAGGTTGCAATACCGGACTCACAGTTTCCTTCCCTCCCATCTTCCTCTTCCTCGAATACCGCCTGCTGTGCGTCCCGGCCGCTGCGTCATCGTACAGATGGGAGTGAGAGTATAGCTGGAACATCGTGTAGCCGCAGTAACTTGAACGGGGATCAGCTTTCAGTTCGAGGAGACGCATTGGGTCTCACCCAGCAAGAGGATCGCCGCTACGCCGTGACTCATTTTCAAGATAGATTCCTTCTGGCTCGTAACGTCGACCGTCGGCGTGAGATGGGTACTCTCCGGGTCATCATGTTCCGCGTGAGAGCAGGACATCCGATACACGAAAAAAATCGACGTACGTGATTTGCACATCATAGACCTGATCACTATGGAAAGTCAGTTTTAATGCAATCCACGGGGAAAAAGAACAGACGAGATGCCTGGACGATACGGGGTTCGCATTTTCTCAGGGCAATCAACTAAAGGGCAGAATTAATTTATACCGTACGTTCCACGCAGCAGCCAACTCACGGCAATGACCGGTTCGACGCTGCAAGGACGTCAGCGTAGGTATATTGGATGATTTCCCGTTCACTTACAAATTGGACTATGGAAGTGTCGTTGTTTGAGAGCCAGGGCGTCTCGCGAAGGAGGATACCAACTCACCAGAGTCGCGTTAAGCAATCCTGCCTTTGAGCCACCGATTCGACGAGCAAAGAAGCCGTTGCGAGGTCGTGGAGCTAGAAAACTGGTCAGAAACTGACACTCGGCGCATATATGCGTAGACGATACCCTGATCAACAGGATGAGAAACAGTATACAGACTACGGTCCGTTGTTAGCCACTGCAGAAACAATCTATCCTGGAAAACGCACAGAGAAATGTGATGGACTCGGCCTTCTCGACGGTGAGATTGAGGGCGATGGATGCGGGTATCAAGGGGAGGAAGGCATTGAAATCTGCCCCCGGTCAGTCACGAACGGGGTAGCACGTGGAAAGCCCACATGTTCCAAAGAATGCGGCCAACCGTGATGCAAAGGTGTCTTCAGCGGCGTGGCTCGGTTGCCTTCTGCTTTCTCGACCTCTTCTGTGGGTGCGCCAAGGTATATTCCAAGATGGACCCTCCCGTCGAGTTCTCGTCGATCTAGGTTGAGGATCTTGAAGAAGCATGTCTGCCGACGTAGAGGTAAACGCCCCGGCGGTGTGGCTATGACTGAGCGGCGAAGATTGCGTGTGTCGGTTAGGAGCTCCGGACTCGTGGCGAGGAGAGGATCTGACCCTCTCGAGGATGGACGACGACGCGAGCATTCTCGTGAGAGGTGCAAGCGGAAGGGAGAATTTCCGAAGAAAGAAGGACACAGGCCGTTCATGTCGAAAAGTCCGGCAGGCTGACAGACGCTTCTGAGAAGTGTGAATGCTTCCTTTCGGTGGAGCGCCGAGAAAGCCACGCCGACAAGTTATTATGTATTGGAACTCGAACATCTGCCTGCAGACACCGATCAGCACACGGAAGATTGGTGAAGAGAAAATCAGCGACGAGCAGTTGTCCGCAGTCTCTGGCAAAGCCATCGGAAGTCTAACATGCGCTTTCGTCCAGGCGTATCGCCCATCCTCTGACGCGGAATCGGAGCAGAACACTCACCGCATTCGCTCCCCTGGTTCCAACATCGTAGCTCAGTGTCCACAGATTTCGAGCTGATCGGCGATGACGCATGCCTTTGTTTGGCAGCGGCACGCGAACCAAACAAACACCCTACCGACGCTTGCTCCTGACGAGTGCTAATAGCAATTTATTCTCAAAATGACCCAAGCTCGACATCCTCGCTCAGACTATTACAAGTACGAGAGTTCCCCCTCACGATTGTGTCGCGCGACACTCACGGTAAAGAACTAGCTGCCCTGACGATGAAACGCGTACAAGCCCCAAAGGAAAGGCTAGATAGGTTCTCGCTCCAACCGACTCGGCTTGGCACTTTCTTCAAATCCCACCGCTCGGGTCCTGGATGCGAGGTTGCCGATTCAAGTCCGTGGAGCCCAGAAGGTCTCCCAATGCGAGTATACTGAGACGACGATAGGGGGGTCAAGACATCTCAATGTCTCCGTCCTCGCTGCCCACATCCACGTCTTCCCAGCAGCCATCGTCTTGGTCGTCCTCAGGAGTCGGGTCTATCCCCTTTGCCTCTAGGCTGTCTATCAGCTCGTTCGCATGTTCCGGTGTCGGACCATCTTCGTGTTCTTGAGCTATACGCAACTAGATTGTATTGGTCAGTATCAATAGAGCGGAAACATCTCCAGGCCACCTACGTCTCTGCAAGTCTCCAGGCAATCTCTCGCGTCTTTCGTCAATCCTCCAAGCCAAACCCTCGCCTTGCAACTTCCCATTTGATGATTTGTGGGTGGCTCCATCATGAGATAAAACGCCCAGCCCTGCATATACCACGCCTTGACTTCCTGGTCGTCTGATGCCGTCATCCCCTGCAGCGTGAGCAACGCGGGTTTGAGCGGCGACAACTCCAAGAACAGCTTGACGAGCGACAGCCCGACCGGTATTGATGGAACATTTGGGTCATCTGTGCGACACAGGTAACCACGGTATTAATAAATTATCCCGCAATATAAATGGAAGATGGGTAGCCATAAGCTTGCGAGGCGGGTTTGTGAGGATATCTGGATACGCACCTAGGTCAAGGTCTTTCCAATCACTCTACGCTCTTTCCAGACATTCCCTCGCCTCATTAGGCAGCTGCTGGGAGAACCTGACCGATGTCAGGGTCTGTAATGCTTCAACATTATTTTGGTCGGTTTCAAGGGCCAGGTCAATCAACCGCTCGCAAGTCTTTCCCGCTGTGGGCCGAAACTGCAGAAACCACAGGTAAGACACCACCCATTTCACGTTCGGAGTTCCTTACCGGAGGTCGTAGGATGGATCCAGCTATATCTCAACCGTACTGATTAACACTCTGATGATCGATCCTTTGATGTCGGCGCCAGAATCCGAACCTGACCCTGTCGCACGGTCCTTTCCCTTGTTTTGAACGGTATGGATTTCCGGTGCGGATCGGTAATTCCGGAGTCAGATATGCGGACCCTCATCGCTCAATTGGGCCAAGTGCGAGTACGGCGCGTACGTGGGTGTAGGTGGAGCATTCGCGTGCGGTGGGACTAGGGATTTGGGAGTCTAGATAACACCGAACGTCCCAGTTCAGAGCAGAAGAAAAAACAAAAGGTTTGGACCGACCTTCCTGGCTTTCTGTGTTAGACCCGTCTCGAACTGAGCGGCACCGAGCATCTCACGACCCTCGACATTGTTCGGTGATATTCGTAATTTTCGTGGGATGAATTGGTTGGCGAGGTCGTGGTCGCGTTGCTCGATTATCGACTGAGTTTTGCTGATCAACACGGAGACGCTTGGCGTGGCGTAGGACGTGCTCGAAGTCTGGACAGCGGATATTTTGGTTTGGACGTGCCGTTGGATTTTGGATTTCGTTCGTGTCCGGCCCATTGACCTTTGATCGAGTGGGTTGAAGGGTGACGGAAGGAAGTTGGGTGTGATCCCTGATCGTCTCTTGTTCTCCAACGTTGCCAACTCCCAACCTAGACTTTTTTGAGCAGTCAGAAACGCCTTCCGCAGTATCTCTAGAGGATTTCGAGCAGCACCGCAACACCGTTCGAAGCGCGACAGGTATCCTGAGCACACTTCACGACCAGTCGTACTTCAATCCCCACCTGGAACCTTTCCATTTCGGATTTCGCACACGTTCCCTACGGATAGACCATCACAGCGCCCCCAACGGCCCTCGGGCCGTGCATCGCCCTTGGTGTGGACGACGCTCACTCCCCGTAGGCAGTTTTCCAGTTCTGGGACCAGATTACCGCTATTTTGGCAGCGGTGGGGAATTCTCGGCTATGATCCACATCTGGACCACTCTAGGCCCTTCGTGTTCTCAAAACCTCACTGTGGCCGCGTTTTGACCTCCACGGTTGATATTCGCACTGCGGAAGGGACCACAGCCACGGTGTAAAGAATTCATCGGATATTTATTCTTTAAGGGTTTGAGACTTTCTCTCTGAATGGCGCAGATGCTCGCGAGACAGACCCACACCAAACACCGTAATCGTGCGTCCATTCGTTCAACTGGAGCCCGAGTTCGCACGCACCACATTTCCCAGTATGTATTGGGTCGAACGCGATTGCAAAGCGGAGACGTCCATGCTCAGAGAAGCCGGCCAATATGTCAGTCGCGGGGTAGAGCGCGGCCTCGTGAGAGGTTTACTTCCGCAACGCAGACGTGGAACCCTGGGCACGATAGGCGGAGGCGTCGACGCCCTCTTCCTCTCATTCTCGACTCTCTTCGACACATTTACACTATTAAGCCCAAACGTCCCCCTCACCTTAGCGTGATCCTCCAACATCGTGTACCCACCATAAACAATAGAACCTACGCTCATGTTCTCTCCCTCCACGTTGGCTTGGTCCATGGTCGCTGGCAACCCACAAACGCCATTCGAGACCATGCAATTTACCTTGATTGTCCCCCATTGCCTCTGTACGTTCTCAGTACTAAGTCGCGTTTGAAATCCGTTTAGTATTTCTACCTGTCCGGGTTTCAGCTTGGAAGATGACCTGCGTCTTCTCTACGGAGGATTTCGACGCCTTTTCGCATGACGCGTGATCATAGCGGTAGGAACGTCCAGGGCTATGACATCCCTTCAAAGGGTCATTGGATTAGTCGGAGGCACCGAAGCGGCGACAGGTTATGGACTTCAAATCACAGGGGGACCGATGTAGATACCCGCCAAAATCGCTCAGCCATAAAACGTTGAAGTATTCCATACATGTAAAGGACTGATATGGTAAACCAACACTGATGAGAACTTGGGCGAAAAAGGACGGATGGTACTTACGACGCAAACCTGCTCGTGGCAGGTATAACCGCATTTGCACAGACGATGAGCGCTGGGATGAATAGAGTCCGAAGGCCACGAGGCCAACCATCCACTATCGCACCACCATCTATCGCACTACCGTCTATCGCACCACCGTCTATCGAACCACCGCCTACACTGATTCAACGTCGATATGGACGGCATACGAGACTCACTCTCCGGAATGAAGAAGAAACTTAAGCACCGACTAACTGGGAGAAAACGCAAACCGGACGGAACGGCGGTCAACCCTGATGGGGAGACGAGTTTGCTTCCGCAACCGGAACATCACGGCCGAGAAGAGGATGGGGCCGACGTAGCTGGAGAGCGAGTCTTTTTGATGGACCGACCTCCTCAGCCAGCGGAGCCAGAATCTGTGCCAGCGCGAGAAGGCGATAACGGTCAGGGAGGGGAAGTGGCGGGCGTCGATGGGGGGGAAGCCAGCCAGAGGCATTCGCATCCACACCCAGACGTCGAGGTTGCGGCGGGAAGTGGACGCAGCCAAGAACCCGAGGGAGTCCACCCCTCTCCATCCACCCCTTCGATCTCACATGGTGGAAAGCTCGACGGTACGTGAACATGCTAGTTTTGGTCGCTGTCTCTGACCATCCCTTCTGACAATGTAGATACCCCCGCCATTCCCGACCACGGGCCAGACGTTCTTCGTCCCGACGAGTCCCTCGAACCGGGCGCCGCCGCAAATGAGAAGAAACCGAGCTGCAAGTCTGCCGCGTCTGCCACGGCCGAGTTGTTCCGTGGGGTGAGAGACTCCACAAGTGCCTTCGGTCCACTCAGATCTATCGCGGGATCTCTTTGCCTTATTGTCGACAATTACGAGGTATGGCCCCCTCGCACATCCGGTCCACAATGCTTACGGCCGTTCTAGCGAACGGAGGTGAATGAATACGCCATAGAATCATTGGCGCCCCGGGTCAAAACGCTTTCTGAAGATCTCTCCATTCCCATCCCTCCGGGTGATGCCGATGAGAGAGAGAGGGCAAACGAGCTGGAACGGTGAGCCCGCATTCCCCGGTACCGAGTGACAGGTCTGACGCACGGGGATTATCAGAAGTTTGGAAGAGATTGGCCGAGCTATTGACTCGGTGACGGCCCAGGAGGATCTCGCGCTTTTCCTCAAAACCCCCAAGAATGCACAGAAGCTTAATGGTCTGGTGGAAGATGTTCGCTATGCCCTGATGGACTACCAGGTTTGATCTCCCATAAGACTTGCTCCGGTCATAGCTAATATATGTTTAGACTTTGTTGCGACAAGACATCTACAACGAGGGGTGTCAACAGATCGTGAGTCTCACTCCCTTACAGTCCTACCCTTTGTAGTAACTTGTGGATAGGAAGATGCAGATCGCCGTCTTCTGGAAAGCATGCGTCACGCCAATGGAGCCGGGTATATCTCCGGGAACAGGCAGGGATGCCTGAGGGGAACCCGGGCAGATGTCCTCCTGCAACTCGAACGTTGGCTGAAGGACAAACAGGACCACCGTGTGTTCTGGCTGAACGGCCTTGCGGGGACCGGCAAGTCGACCATCGCCCAGACGTTCGCCGAGATCAGCTTCGCGGATGGAAAGCTCGGGGCAAGCTTTTTCTGCTCACGAGATTTCGAGGACAGAAGCAACCTTCAATCAATCCTCCCCACTCTTGCCTTTCAGCTTGCTTATCGATACTCCCCGTTTCGAGAGAAACTACTCCGAGTCTTGAAGGCCAACCCTGGTATTGGACAGGATTCTCTTTGTTCCCAGATGGAGAAGGTTATTGTTGGCCCATTAAAAGCCACACTGATTCGGACACTTATCATCATTGATGCTCTTGATGAGTGTAGGGATGAAGAACCCGCCTCTGCTATTCTTTCTGTGCTCTCCCGCTATGTGGACAAAATCCCCAATGTCAAATTCTTCATCACTGGTCGTCCAGAGCCCCGGATCCGGTCCGGATTTCGTCTCAAGTCACTTCAACCCATCACAGAAGTCCTCAGGCTGCATGATGTTCAACAGTCCTTAGTGGATAGGGATATCAAGTTGTTCTTCAGGACTCAGTTGGCCAACATTGCCAGAATCCGAAGTGACTGTGACTTCATGCAAGATTGGCCAGACCCATCAGACATCAGCATTCTCTGCAAAAAGGCAGCAGGATTCTTTATCTATGCATCGACAGTTGTGAAATTTGTCACATTCAAGAATTGCACACCCACTGAACAACTGGACCAGATCATCTCTCCCCCACAGAGCACTGTTCATGAAGGACAGTCTGGGATTGATCTTCTTTACACTCAAGTCCTGGAGCAAGCAGTTGATGAAGTTGGCACCTACACTGGAGAAATCCATTCCCGTCTAAGGACTGTGATTGGGGCAGTGTTGCTTGTTCTTAATCCACTTTCAATGATGGCACTTTCAGACCTACTGAACATGACCAACATCTCTACCACCCTCCGTTCCCTCCATTCTGTCCTGCTTGTTCCAGATAGCTCAGAAGACCCCATTAAAGCCTTTCACAAGTCATTTCCTGACTTCCTCATGGATCCACTTCGGTGCAAACATGAAAAGTTCTTTGTGGAGCCTACAGTCCATCACACAGATATTCTGCTCTCATGCCTCAGGCTCATGGGGGAAAGACTAAAAAGGAATATCTGCAACCTGGATGACTATGCTGTTCTCAGTGAAGTGGAGGATCTTCCTGCTTGTAAGAAGGAGCACATTGGGGAAGCTTTGGAATATGCATGCAGATTCTGGGCAAAACACCTCCTGAGGGTCCCTGGCAACAGTTCTCGAGCTGGGGAAGTGCAGAAAGCAATTGAAAAGTTCTTCACATCACATCTACTATATTGGATTGAAGTCCTTGCACTTGTGGGGGATCTTGACACTGGGGTTTATGCCATGAATGATGTTGAACAATGGTATACTCTGGTGAGTGCTATGCAGACTGTTCACTGAGACCTGTGTTTACATTATTCATTTAGGCAGGTACCTCATGTATATGGACAAATGACAGCCAACGAATCATTTTGGACAATTTTGATACAATCCAAGACTCCCCATCCCACCTATACCATTCTGCTCTCCTACTTACCCCATCCTTATCTTGGCTTTGTGCATGCTACAGTTCAGAGCTCCCAGAGGGGGCTAAGGTGGTCAGGGGTCTCCCAGCAGAATGGGGGGGGTGTTCCCGTACCGTTCTGTTGAATAGTCATCCACAGACCCTCTCATACTGCAACAACACTATTGCAGTTGGGCTTGAGGAAGGGGACATCCTTATCCTTGATGCAATTACAGGAAGCCGGGTTGCTGTCCTCCCTGGTCATGCAGATGCAGTGAGATCCCTCATGTTCTCATCAGATGGGATATCACTTGTATCTGGAAGCAATGACAAGACTGTCAAGCTCTGGGATGTACAGACTGGTGGTGTTGTCAAGACATTCCATGGCCACACTGGCATTGTTTACTCTGTTTCAATTTCAGCAGACCACACTATAATTGCTTCAGGGTCTGAAGATGAAACACTTTGTTTGTGGGACATTGAGATGGGGGAGTGTTGTCACATGATAAAGCAACAGAGCCCAGTGTACCATACCAGGTTCTCTCCCATAGACCCTCAATTCCTTGTATCTGTGACTGGTCATGCTGCTCAGTGGTGGGAAATTGATGGTCACAAAGCTGGATCCTCATTTGAGGCTTATCATATTAATATTTCCCCAGATGACACCCAGCTTGCCTCATGCTCAGAGTTTGGTGTCACAGTCCACAACATCAGTTCTGGAGTAACTGTAGCCAGATTTCAGACAACTGCTGGTCCTGGTAGCCCCTGCTTCTCACCTGATGGCAGGCTTGTGGCTGCTACTACTGGTTATAAAATCTATATTTGGGACATCACTAGCTCAGACCATTACCCTGTTGAGACCTTTGGCCATGTCAATGTCATTACCTCCCTGGCATTTTCTTCCTCCTCCACTCTCATTTCAACATCTTATGGCAAATTAATCAAATTCTGGAAGATTAGTGCCTTGCCAACAGATCCAGTTGTGACTGGTCCAAAGTCTATACCCCTCACCTCAGTTCTAACCAGGTCTATTGCTCCAGGGGTGAAAAACAGCACTATTATCCCAAATGATTTACCAGATGGGGCAATGAAGACCTGGGGCATCTCAACCAGCCCTTGCAAGGGATCCCCCCAGATCCCAGCTGAGGATTCCCATCAGAGCAACCTCCAGCTGATTGGCAGCAAATTGATCTTTGTTTGGTATGCAGACCAGAAGATCAACATCTGGGATGCTGAGAAGGGGGAACTCTTGCAGACAATAGAGGCACCTGAAGACGGGGTCAAGGACATCAGAGTATCAGGGGATGGGTCCAAGGTTTTCTGCCTGTATAGCAGATACATTTATGCATGGGATATCTGGACAAAAGGGGCTGTGACTAAGATGGGATGCTGGTATGATTGGAGGGAAATCTTGAAAACAGATGGATCAAAAGTCTGGACTGAGCTTAGAACTGATACTGGTGATTGTGTACTAGAGTGGGACTTTGGGATTCCAGGCTCATCCCCTGTTGTACTGCCCAATGAGCTCCCAGACAGGCTCCACCTCAATGATGCCATGGTGTGGGAAATTAGCATGTCCAGGATAAAGGATGTGGTCACTGGGAAAGTGGTTCTTCAGCTACCTGAGAGATTTGGAAAGGTAGTCCATGTGTGGTGGAATAGCAAGTATCTGGTTATTTCTTTCAGATCAAAAGAGGTGTTGGTTATTGACATCAGACATACACTTCCCTAGTAGAGACCCACAGGACATGTATTATTTTTTTGCTTATGCCTTCAGTTCCATGTACCAAACATGTTTCATCTCTTGACAAGTGCTGTGCTTAAACATATATTATATAACCAGCCAATGGGTTGTCCATACAATATATGCATGCAATTGACAGAGGGTGTGATCATTAAGGTAGTGATACCCCCATAGAAGGAAGATTGACATTCATGGTAGCACACCTCAGATTAGTTACAATCCAAAAAGGTAAGGTATACAGAATAGGGGGTGTGATGACCTAATGGACGTATGTACGAGTTGGGTATATGCAATGAGCGTGAGGACATAGGTGTCAACCTCAATGCAAACGAGCGGCTTCGATCAAGTGCTCGGGGCGCTAAGCCACACATACGTCCAGGCTGCTGGCCACGTTCGAACCCGTTTCAGACACACCACCGTGGGAGAGCAATGGATCATAAGTGGCCTGACCTTAGACAGCGCGATACTGGCTCACCTGCATAGAACCAAAAGGGGGTGGCTATAATCAGGTAGAAAACTGAAAACATAGATCAGTCACCGGGCGAAACTTGGAACGAGCAGCATGCAAAACAAAGGGACATACAGATAAGAATAAATTCCTCCACCCAATTGGATCGTCCATCCGCCACGACATAATTCATGGTGTTGACTACGAACACGGGTGGGGTTGCATCGTTGGCATCATTACAATGAAAGCGCACGAAACAGAGGCAGAGGTGGGAGTCAATCATGGGCCATATAACACCTTGGAGGAAACACATACTCATGAGATACAGCGCCACCGATTCAAACGGATCGAAGAGCAAGTCCAATGGGACCCCCATTATCCATCCGGTGATAACGATAAGGGGAATGACGAACAGAAAATCTTGCTGCACAAGAAGCCATGATTGTGAATCCACGACGCAAAAAAAGAACTACTTACAATCGTAGAACCGACGGCAAAAGCACTGCTCAACGTCAGTTGATCCTTGACCGACACGTTCACAGCGGTCACACAGTCTAAGAATCCATTATAATCGATTTCCAGCTCGGCAAAGCCACCCACATACCTGCAATCGCCCGCACAGTGGGCAACAGAATCAGAGCCGTCCACTCCTCGCTGACATATCTGGTCACATAACTCCCGTTCACCGTCACCACCAACCAATCGGCAGTCCCAGCGACCAGCTACAAAGGACCCGATTAGAATGCCTATCGTTGATGCGGAGTGTGCTTGGGTCTTACCATATAGACGACCGCAATAATCGCCACGGTCATAAACCAACTCAGTTGTGGGGCCTCGGCCTCCTTGGTATTGATGACCTCCGGCATTGCCTCTCGGCCCAAAAGTTTTGGGTGTTCTTCACCCTCAGTGAGGGTCACGTCTGAGCGATCGCTGGCCGCGGTGTCGGTTCGATGCATCGGCACTGAAAGAGTTGGACCACTTCTGGGGGTCGGGTGTGCCAATCCGGCGGGGCTTTGCGAGGGAAGCTCTCGCGATGAGCTGACGTTGGACAGGTCAGGGGCAGGTAACAATGAACAAGGCGATGATGACGGCAAGTCCGGACGTCGCGGTGGGGGTTCCAGCACGTCTGGTAGAGGGCCAGGTTGCAATACCGGACCCGCAGTTTCATTCCCTCATTTTCCTTTTTCGAATACTCCCTGCTGTGCGTCCCGGCCGCTGCGTCCTCGTACAGATGGGAGTGAGAGTAGAGCCGGAACATCATGTAGCCACCGTAAACTTGAGCGAGAATCAGCTTTCAGTTCCAGTGGATGCATCGGGTCTTACCCAGCAAGAGGACCACTGCTACGCCATGACTCATTTTCGAGATGGATTCCTTCTGGCTCGTGATATCGACCGTCGGCATGAGATGGGTACTCGCCGGGTCATCATCTTCCGTATCGGCGCAGAGAACAAAATGGTACACTAGACCACTGATCAACGACCGCACACCGGGCTAGAAACTTGGGATCGGACCTGCTGGCAGTAGAACCGTACTCACGGATATCGACAATAGGGGGATTCGCAGCTGGATTGCAGCTAAAGGTTGCGAATGAGCCGAGGCGTACAACTCGGGGACGAATCCACCCACCGGAATTGAACCGTTGTTCCTTCCAACGCAGTCCCCCAGCAAACGTGCATAACCCAAAGACCAGAGTTGAGGCATATCCTGTCAGAGCGAGACATCCGATGCAGGAAAACAATCGACGTACGTGATTTGCACATTATAGATCCGATCACTATGGGGAGGGCCAATTTTAATGCAATCCACGAGGAAGACGAACAAACGAGATGCTTGGACGATACGGAGTTCGCATTTTCTCAGCGCAATGAACTGAAGGCCAGGATTGGTTTATAAGGTACGTTTCACGCAGCAGCCAATTCACGACGATGACCATTTCGACGCTGTAAGGGTGTCAGCACAGGTATATTGGATAATTTCTCGTTCACATACAAATTGGACTGAGGAAGTGCTGTTGTTTGAGTGCCAAGGTGTTCCGTGAAGGAGGATATCAACTCACCAGAGTTACGCTAAGCAATCCTGCCTTTGAGTCGCCAATGCGACGAGCCAAAGAAGCAGTTGCGAGGTCATGAAGCTAGAAATTTGGTCAGAAACCGACACGGGGCGCATATACGCATAGACGATACCCTGATCAACGGGATGAGAGACAGTACGCAGACTGCGGTCCATTGTTAGCCACTGCAGAAGCAATCTACCCCGGAAAACGTATAGAGAAATACGATGGACTCGGCCTTCTCGACGGTGAGATTGAGGGCAATGGATGCGGGTATCAAGGGGAGGAAGATGTTGAAATCTGCCTCCGGTTAGTCACGAACGGGGTAACACGTGGAAAGCGTACATGTTTCAAAGAATGCGGTCTTCCAACCGTGATGCAAAGGTGTCTTCGACGACGTGGGTTGGTTGCCTTCTGCTTTCTCGACCTCTTCTGCGGGCGGAATGAGGCCTGCAGAAGAGAGGGTGCTGCTTCGATGGCTGCACCAAGATATGTTCCAAGATAGACCCTTCCGTCGAGGTCTCGTCAATCTAGGTTGAGGATCTTGGAGAAGCGTGTCCGTCGACGGAGAGATAAACGCCCCGACGGAGTGGCTATGACTGAGTGGCGAAGATTGCGCATGTCGCATAGGAGCTCTGGACCCGTGGCGAGGAGAGGACCTGGCCCTCTCGAGGGTGGACGGCGACGCGAGCATCGTCGTGGGGGGTGCAAATGGGAGGGAGGATATAGGAGCCAACTATCCTGTACCGCCTGGGGAAAAACAAAACGAGCGCAAATGTGCGCACTATTGCACGTCCACCGTGCAGTCCCATCTAAGTTAACGGTGTGTGCGTATGTGGCTGCGAACCATGTGCTTGTGTATGCACGAAAACAAAAATTGTGTACGAGACCGGCACATTGTGTAGTCGCCGAGCAAAATGTGCGCCCGCTAGCACAACCAGATGACTGGCCAGCCAGGGCACATGTGCACCTGGTTTCTGTGCGCAACATTACAGTGTGCGTAACAGATGTTGCGTCAAGTTTCACTCGTTGTTGAGTGTATGAAAATGCAGATATAGAATGTGTATTAAAGCATTGTAAGTTACGCAACTGACTACGGCGATGTCTGGATTAGTCTTGAAGGAGGGAAATGAATAAACTAACGAGTGAAATGCTCCTGATGGTTGACTGGTGACGAGTAGACAAGCATGGTATTAGTAAAGAAATTAGTAGGGTGGAAAGTGTCAGAAGAGAGTGGTAGGAGAAAGCGGGTATAGATTTTTATATTTTATTTATTTGTCGGTCATTGAGTAGCAACCGGGCACGGGGTTCTGGGACTCCCAGTTTTCAGAATTGGCTATTGGCTTGAGACCAAATATTCTCATCGAAGGATGTATCTGCACGGAGGGTGGTAATGAGGTCGAGGGTCCCTAATTGCCGGGAGGCAGTGGGAAACTCCTCCTGTATCTCAACCCTCCGTTTCTTGTTCTTGGGCGAAGGGAGAGATGGGATTGGAGGGGTAGAGGGGTTCGCTTGGCCTCGGGATCGTTGATTAATCTTGACAGACGCTTCAACATCTAGTACATTGGCATCTTCATCCGAAGAGCTGCCAATATGCATCACATCAGCAGGATCATTGTCGAGGGAAATGGAAACCTCTGTTTATGATAGATGAAAATTAGACATCGGAAACACCTTCAAGCTGTGCTTACCTCTCTTGACTTGTTTGCCTTTCCACGATTTGTTTGAGGGCCCCACAAGCATACCGTCTGATGGTGAAGCGTGGTATTGAACATTTGGGCAGGCCGATGGGTTCTTAGTGAACATGACTTGAAGGATTGGTCGAGGAATAGGGTCTCTGGTAACTGAAATGTAACTGAGTGATGGCGATAGAACATCTCTACAATCTGGCGTACCAAGATAGATTGTCCGGATATTAATGGCTCTCTGTAGAGATTCACCCCCGTTGTGTAGGGCATCACGGAGGGTTTGCCCAGTTGGATGAAACTCATTGACGACGGTAAGTTGTTTACCCTTACGGGTAACAACAGCATACGGCCATATAGTTAGGAGTGTGCTTGAGCCCCGGTGATTAGTATAGGTGCTGTTGGTAGCCGTAGTGAAATATTCGAATAGACGGGGAAGGTATTGACGAAGGAACTTGTTGACTTCCGTTGTATTCCATTTGAGCTCCACCTCAAAGACTCCCTGAGCGGCAAGACCGGCTGAAATCCAGGAAGGAATGACATTAGCATTTGGAATGATGGCTTTATCCAGGCCCTAGATAGCGGTATACGTATCAGAGTGACTTTTTATACAGTAGCACAGTGGTGGATAGACGTACCTGGATACCATAGGGGAGGACAACAATAGTACCGGCCTTGAACTCGCCACTACCACCTCGTGCGGTGCTTTCATCGTTGTCACTCGCCTCAGGAGATCTTTCTGCTACTTTTCGCTTCTTGGAAACCTTCCTCCCCTTTGCTAGGGACTTGAGGGACTTTGACGAAGAGGAAGATGTGGAGGGTATCGCCGGTGATGGCTCAGAGAGTGCACCCTAAAATTCCCAGTTGTTAGACATCTACGACAGCTAGGTAGATGTGTCAAGTAGAGAAGGAGAATACCTTTATATTCATAGCTTTCTTTGGCCGAAAACCGCTTCGAGTTTCTGCAATTGCCTCAACAACCGCAGATTCGGTGGCGTTCCTCCGTAACCGCTCAACATATGAAAGGGTACCCATGTCCATGATATCATCATCGTCGCTTCCATCCTCTTCGTCAGAGGGGGCCTGGAAGTGTGAGGAACGTTGATGGTTACATGCGGAACAGGTCTTTGAATGTCCACGGAGCGGAATAAAGTCGTCACACTTGCAGGATGGCTGGATACACAACCACATTGAGGCGATAAAAGGAAGGGGGAGTTGATTTAAATAATGAATGAATGAGAGGTAGAGGAGTAATGCAGAAGAACGAACGGGGGAGTGAATGAGAGGAAGAGAGGGGCAGGGGGTTGAGTTCCGGCAGACGGAGTTTAAGACTGTGACAATGTGATTTTAGCGAACACATGGTTGAGTAAAATCAGGTTCTGGAAACGTTGGACATACCAAACACCCTTCAACGCCAGCAGTTTGACCAACATGGAGAACGGTACCATAAAGGCCCCTGACCCATCCCAGAGGGTTCCAGCTCTTGAACTATTACCTCATAGCTCAACGCTTCAAGTCTCCCACCTCCTCCGAAGGCCGGTCCAGGATGGAGAATACTATGACCAGAACCCACTTCTCACTGATGCGGTTATACTGCAGGTACGTCTTTGCAATTTTCTGATACATGTTAACTCACCAAATACTTTGGAAGTGCGAAAATACACTGTTCCGTGTCTCTCGAATTCATCTGGCAGTTGGGAGCCATTTCTTTACAGCGTCATTTGGAATTCCTGGTATCAAGAGTGAGGGTCGTTTGGATTCGAATCCAATTCATATACCAGGCACAACTGCGGTTCAATTCTCCACCTATTTGAAGCTAATTGATCCACGAAGGTAATGGGAACGATTGTCTAGAAAGTGATAATGAATGAGCACTGACATACGCATGGCACCATTAGTTATATTGCTCACCCGTCAGAGGAGGATCTCTTTTTGGGGTTTGAGCTGGCTATTCGGTGGTCTGTGCCCCGTCTAGTGAGCTACCTCCAGTGCTGCTTGCTGGTAAAGATTAGATCAGGAACAATCCACCCAATGGTCGTCATCGCCCTCGCTCGCAAGTTTGGCCTCCCATGGCTCATACAGGAGGCCACTGAATCATTGGCACGCGGTGACCAACCACTGGCTGGATGGTGTTCTGAAGGTACCGTTTTGAAATGGATCCTGACAGCAGAACTTGGGGTAATCGCCGCAATGAAAGAGCGGTTATGGACATGTCGGGAGAAGATGGCCGACGTTCCCAAAGCCCACCACTGTGGCAGGTGCTTAGTAGACGAGCAAGCAAAGAACCTTTGCGAGAGTGCATGGGATGCTCACTGGTTCTTTAAAATCCAGAAATATATCATCGGTCGACATCGATCTGGCTCGGATTTTAGAAGGATTAAGGGGATCATCCAAGAGGCTTCTATCTTAGGGATGAATGGCGATTGCAGGGATAGAACCGTTGTGGCTATTGTTGAAAGTGGGATATGGGCAATGGAGGCGGATATTATTGCGGAGGCAGCTAAGTTGCTGATGGTGAATACGGCGGTTATAGATGGGCCTGATGGAGTACAGGATATAGAAAGGGTGTATGAGGTCGAGCCGTCCGCGTGACTTCTACATAGCGTATGGAACGCGGTGCGATTCGTTAGCTATATTTCCTAAACATCTAAATGGTTTCCCTACACAATTGAATACGGTTTAATAAGTCTAATGCCTTACACCATACGACTGTCCTAGGAAACCAGATCTTGTATGGGAGAGGGATAACGAGTGGCTTTGCTGACCTGCCAGTGGTATACGACTCAAGTGACCCGTATTCATCATTTAAGTTAAACCCTGAGGGGAAGGAACGGGAGGTGAGGTCATCAGCCAGTTGACGGGCAAACATTTGAAGCTCATCATCACTGTTGAATGGTGATCCGGTTTCTGCAACCTTTGTGGCTTCATGACGGACATTTCTCTTTTGGGCTTGAAGTATAACCTGTGCAAGCTCGGATTCCATTCCCCCTTCAGGACTCAAACTTTGACTGCTACAGTCCTGAAAGGGTACGCTTGGGTCTATGAGTCCGCCGCTACCGTCATAGACCCCAAACTTTGTTTGCCCTAGAAGACGGAGATCCTGTGTAAACAGCAAGTGTTAAAATGTACAGAAACTACATATATGATTCGACACACCAATGGACTAAGGTTTCCTCCTTTTCCAGATATTGGATGATTATTCCAGTTTTCCTGGAACTTCGCACAGTCCTCCTCAATATCCGGGAGAAAGAGGTAATGGAGGAGCCACAGGTGGTGAGGGTCTTCCTTCTTGAGAAAGTAAAGTCGGCCCAAGCGTGTGAAGAACGCTCGCCATGCCCTTGCAAAGCACCGCCCAACTTCTAGCCACAATCGCTCAATCCGGGTATTACGGGTAGAACTACACAAGATGGAGTTCATGTTAATAACGTGCATGTGACAAATAAATAGATCACATACGTTCCCCAAAGGAATGAGCCTCTGTTTGGACCCCGTTTCAGTATCATGTATGTTGAGACATAAACATTTTCACCGCCTCGGTCTCCACGTGAGCGGTCAGGACACCCCCATTTCATGACACCCTCAAGAAAGACTTGCAGGACCTGTCGTGCAGTATTGGTAGTAGAGACACGCATACTGGGGATCTAAATATACGGTGACTCTTTGTATGGGGACAAATAAAGACTAAAAAAACTCACAAGGCGGTCATGACCATCGCTAATGCCGTGGATAACAATACCCCAGAGGCCAAGTTTGTGATGGCCATCAAGGTGCCACACAGCATTTGGGCGAGGACTGTAGTATTCACCACGTTTGATTGTCCTATCACGATGTGCCACCTTCGCAACTGTATTGACCCGGCCCAAGGAAGAGATGATGCGATGACGTTGGACACGTAGCTTCTTGGCAAACAGAGATCCACGAATATACCGGATTCCTGCATTTGGCTGTATAGTTTTGTGTTCCTTAACTAGATTGTCGAGGCCATCATCTGAGATGGTAGAGAATGGGGTTCGTATGATCCCATTAGACCGCATCTGTGCTCTGAGGGTCTTCCGGTCTACCCCCAGTACCTCTGCAACCTTTGATATACTGATGTTCCGACCAGGTGAGAAGGCCGTAGTGAGAAATGCCTCGTTTATCACTTTCCGTGGTCGACCTGGCTTCCCTTCTTTGAAAACTGTAATGGTCTTCATAGATGAGACACCTGTGGACTCACTGTTTTGCAATATTAGCGGTGTGGGAGGTTTAAGTCAGGATAGCATACCTCTGGAGTGAATGACGATGCGCAGTTTCCAACCTTTCCACTAGGTCGGTGGTCATCTCCTTCAATAGCTGAACATAGCGTAGTGGGAGGGGAAAGTCGTCTTGTCCGGCCATGGCGTTTACCAAGGGCAATATGAAAGCCTTTGCATGCTGAAAACGATGTCCTAAACGGATGGGATCTGCCTCGTCTAGCCGGAGTGCCGCAAGTGAAGAGGTAAAGGCGTTTTGAAGCTGTTGGTGAGCCATGACGATGTCTGCTGGGCATGGTGTACCAGGAAGTATTGGCAGGGGAGGGATATGGGGGGAGAGGGTGTTTTGCCAGGCCATACGTGATCAATGGTAGAGGCGTGATAGCGTGCTGTGTACTATGTGACAGTGTGACATAACCACAGGCATCATTCTGAAGTTCTCGGTGTAGTCGTAAAATTTTAAGGTATCTACACAGTATAGTTCTATCATCTAATACGTTCGCCCCAACCATTACGATCTTTGATCCAACTCTTCATATGAGAATCAGTGTTCAGTACCATAGAGCCTCTGTGCCCCGCCATACGCAAGTTGAAGTGAGTAATACGATTTGACGGAAACAAAACCACATCTCCAGCGCGCAGCTCTAAAGTTATCCCAGGTTCATACAAACAAAGCTCACCACCTGTCCAGTTACCAAAAGGAAACACAGCGCATAGCTCATCATCTTGAGGATCAACGTGGGCACTAGTTTCAGCACCTAAGTTCACGACGAGGTTTGTGAATGGATAAGAGAGGAGGTTTTGCTGAAAGGGGATCTCTCCAAAGACCGCACTGAGTCTGACATAGTGATCAGGAAGGCGCCCCCTTATCTGGAGTGAAAGATAAGGAGAGAACCAGAAACTAAGCAAACGTATACTTACTTCATCCGCCAACCATGAAAACACATCACACAATCCAGCTTCCAGTTGCCCATAGATACGTCCACCATCTTCAAAGATATCCTGAGATGTGTGGGGGATTCTATGACGCCGAGGACAGCCAGTATCCTGACACAATCTCATAAGATGGGACTGATGAACGTCCTCAGGGGCATTTTTTCCCTAGGTAGAACAGTATGAATCACAGATATATATTCTGATCATCGTATCACTCACATTCTCACAATATCTGTTCCAAACGCAGAAGTGATCTGCCCGAAACCCTACCCTCTCTGTTTCCCCAAAGACTGCATGTTTCCAGTCACGGGGATATACAGCATTAATCACCGAAGTTATTTTCCCCCTGTATTCATCTGGCATAGACTTGATGATCAAAAGCAAGAGTTCGCCGTTTGCACCGGTAACATGGACAGATTTCCTAGAACTGAACTAAACCAATGGTAACCGTAAAAGAATCTTGTGTACATACCCATTTTCAAATCCAGGAGAGATCCGGTAATATAGCATGTTCTCTTGCTTTCCTAACGGAGAAAGATTTCCTAACTATGTCCACTCAGACGATCAGAAGGGGAACTGGGGGAGAGGGCAGAGAGGATTACTTACGTATGCGGCAAGATGTTCTGCAGATTGGAAACGATGAACGTTACGGCCAGTTGCCTTGCTCCTTTGATGGTCCGTCCAAGTATCGCGGGTCATATCACCTTTAAACACCTTATTCACAAAGCCAGAAGGTTTAAGGCAGCACTGGATGTAGACCGTCTCCCCAACGGTAGTATGGCGCGCATGGGTTGTGGTTGTAGGAATATCCTCTAAGACCGGATCAAACGACCCAAGCGCCAGGTGTAGACGAGAAACTGGATCATTGTTTACATCCCAAAAGTCGGTGGACCTCTGGGGGAGAATGAAGTCCCTATGGGAGTATAATCAATCACCATCAACATTGAATACACAACACACATACCGGAAAGAGAGGCTATCAAAAAATCTATCTGAGTCGTCAACTTCTGACAGGGATATAACCTCTGGGATACCAAGCGCCTTGCGATTATCAGCATCAATTATAGTATGCATCTGAAAATTGACACATTGACGGAGCCCTAGGATGGTATCAATGATCCTCTCCACAAGAGGCTGTAAGGTGGGATCGTCTGACAATCCTAAGTATTACAAGACAATGGGTCTGTGAGCGCACGTACTTTTAACTTCCCGTAAAGCCATGGCAACTTCGTTAACATCACTGCATGCCATATCACGGATCGTGGATATTGTTCCCGAAAAAGCAAGCACCGGGATAAGATAAAATGTCCCTATACATACCAAACTTCAGCCAATAAAACAGTGAGACGGTGAATAGAATTACCTCCTGCAGCCAGCTGACACATTTTTGTGCCAGTCTCACAGAGCCGACAAAAACTCCTCCGCTGTTTACGCACTTCATCTGGTGTTAGGTCTGGGGTGGAGAGCTTCTCGTCCCAAACTTCTCTGGGGCTTTTATTATATCTGAAATGAAGGCGTAAGTGAACAATCCTCCCTACCCCCACAAAAACATACCTCTGACACCTGAGGGAAACCGTGATCTCAATCACCGCCTGCCAAAATAGGACAACTTGTTTACCCCCAGAATATGTCGTCCATTGTGAGGTGAGATCCTTCAGAGTCGAACCTGGTGCAATGTGGGTTTTTGATTCCACCGACATGAGAGACCTAACAATATCATTTAAATCAATGCGGTCACATGCCCCGGCCACCTGAATGATAAAGTCTCTTGGTTTATCACCGAGCGTAACGGTGGATATGATCCTCCATCCCTTGAACCGCTTGGCCGCTGGTCGATCCTCATCCGTGTCTTCTTCAGAAGATAATTCTTCAGGGACATCCTCTTGTAGATTGATAATCGTCCTGGGTTTTGCCGCCCTTTTGCTCCTACTCTTGCATTTGCGGGTACCAAGGACCACCTGAACTCGATTGCAGGCCCGGGAGGGGCGGGGAGATGGGTCTGCAGGATGTGATGGAGAGGGGGAGGTGCGCATGGGTGCACGTTCCATTTCGCTGGGCTTAGGTATTGTCAGATGTCAGTCAGGGTATAAGAGGGCATTGACATACCTGTGGGAGCCGGTTTTCTGCCATCCCTGGGTCACCTGGGGCTGCCTGGCCGCGCAACCCATTGTATAAAAGCGCCAGAGCAGGGAATGCACCAGAGGGGTGCAAGTTAAATAACGCCTCCAGTTCAACAAGGACATCGGCCGCCGAGAGTTTGTCCATTGGAGGTGACAGAGAGTGGGGATCACAAAGAGGCCGGCAGGATGGATTGGGGTCAGAGTGTGGGCGATCATCATGGAAACAGAATTCACTTTCGAGGATTTTTGAGTGATCGAAAGCATCAAAGTTCCCAAAGTTTCATGCCGCTTTTGAAGCACTCGAAAGAGACGAGTCCACTTTAGAGCTCTTTCAAAGTGCTTCAAAGATGGCCGAAGTGAACAAAAGTCAC
>Ga0307517_10002169_pt1 | contig 31814 bp, 30 predicted proteins | sample 23_EM_MG_FD_194515 | JGI IMG/M metagenome (GOLD analysis project Ga0307517, IMG submission 194515) | Populus trichocarpa ectomycorrhiza microbial communities from riparian zone in the Pacific Northwest, United States - 23_EM | ecosystem: Host-associated > Plants > Roots > Unclassified | place... | reverse complement strand
AAAAGAATCTACTCCTTTGCTGCAGTCTAAAGTAGTTGGCAGTAGCTATAACTTCCTGAAGGATTGTGTAATAATACAAAACTAAAATATCAAGAATTGCTACCAGAAAGGAAAAGGGAAAAAAAACCCTTAAAAATAAGTATGTTAACCTCTTTCTTTCTTTTTTCAAGTGTAAGCTTCTTTTTGTGCTTCCATAATTTAGTGAAGTGCCTCATATTCCCCAAATATATCTCCTCTGCATTTATTCAGGCATTAAATGGAAAATTGTTGAAAACCAAAGATAAAAGCACAAGAAGAGACATACAGAAGGAACTCAGGACTCTTTCAAAAGAAGAACGTAAAAGGCAGCAGTTAGCCGTGATAGATGTAATTAAAAATGCAGATGTGGTGTTGACGACTTTGACTGGTGCATTTTCTCACAAGCTGAATACTACTTCGTTTGATTTGGTGATTATTGATGAAGCTGCTCAGGCACTTGAGATAACTTGCTGGCTTGCTTTACTGAAGGTACAATATTACTGCAGTTATAAAACTTGTATTTGCACTTTCAGTGAAACCTGGGTATGCAGGAATTGAACATTTGCTAAACATGTAGGTATGCCACTCAGAACATAGTACAGTCACTATCTGAGCATTGGGGTGACCGGAAGAGCCAGAGAGGCCATGCCTCCTCCCCACACACATTCACCAAGTTTCCTATGGCTGCCCAAGTCCCATTAGTTGAGTAGAGCCCTTGTATAGAAAATACCCTCCATACCCCCCCCCCCACACACACGCGCGCGCGCGCGCCCCACGCAAAAGGGCGTGGAAATTGCCTTTAGATTTCCATTATTCAGAGTCAAATAGGTCTTTAAGTCTTCAAGATCTTGGTGGGGCTGGCTATCTCCCACCATGGCAATTTGTTATTATCTTTACATGGTTTGTAAAGAATACAAGGTTTTCAAAGACATGATATAAAATGAGTGTTTTTAACATTACAACCACCACTAAATGACATGTGATCATTTCTTCAGGGTTCAAGGTGTATACTTGCAGGAGACCATCTTCAGCTTCCTCCAACCATCCAAAGTGTTGAAGCTGAGAAGAAAGGGTTGGGAAGAACCCTCTTTGAACGCCTCACGGATCTGTATGGAGATGAAGTCACTTCTATGCTCACTGTCCAGTACCGCATGCATGAACTAATTATGAACTGGTCATCTAAAGAGCTTTACAACAGTAAGGTGCTCAGATCATCATTAGGTTTTGGCTGCATGATAAAATTATTAGTAAATAAACCAAAATTGTTGTGATTGTATAACAGTGTTCATCATCTTTTTTTGGGTCTATGATGTTTATTCTAGATCAAAGCCCATCCGAGTGTTGCTGCACATATGCTTTTTGATCTTGAGGGTGTCAAGAGATCCTCTTCTACAGAACCGACCCTTCTTCTTGTAGACATAGCTGGGTACGTAGTATATTGTTGCAATATGCTAAATAGTCTTTGTTTTCTTAGAGGTGGTCAGTGCACATGAAATTGCCTGTATCTTTAAAATGCTTCAAGAAAACAGAACTTACTCCTTTTAATTGAACTATTAGAAGATTTATTTATTTCTGAGTGAAAATAAATTTCAAATCAAATCAGAGCTGGAAACAGTTGAAGTATCAGGAGAAGTGAAGTAGATTGGATTTTATTCCCAGATGATATCAGGAGGCCTTCTATGCTAGGAATCTTTTTTCCCCTCTTCCTCTTCCTCTTCCTCTTCCTCTTCCTCTTCCTTTTCCTTTAAATTAGATTATAATTGGTTCACACTTCACACTTCTCTGATCCAGGTGTGATATGGAGGAAAAGAAGGATGAAGAAGATAGCACAATGAATGAGGGAGAAGCTGAAGTTGCAGTGGCCCATGCAAAGAGACTTGTTCAGAGTGGAGTCCAGGCTTCTGACATTGGAATAATTACTCCTTATGCAGCACAGGTATAGAAGTGTATATCTTTTGAGCATTTTTTTTGTTATGTGCTTCTAGATAAGTAGCTGCTAGGCAAGTGACAATCTGCTCTATGCACATTCTCAATCCCTGGGATAGTTTGGCCTTATATATGCTGCCACTGGTACTGCAGGTTGTCTTGCTCAGGATATTAAAAAACAATGATGATAAGCTAAAGGATATGGAAATCTCAACAGTGGATGGTTTCCAGGGTCGAGAGAAGGAAGCCATCATTATTTCAATGGTTCGATCAAACTCAAAGAAAGAGGTATTTTAAGCCTCTTCAGTACACCTTTTTGTTTCCTTTTAGATTTAGATTATTAAGATCAGTTATAAAGATTATATAGCATCTTTAGCTGTTGAAACTTGGAAACTTTTCCAAAACATTTCAGGTGGGGTTTTTGAGTGACCATAGGCGGATGAATGTGGCTGTGACACGGGCAAGAAGACAGTGTTGTCTTGTATGTGACACAGAGACAGTGAGTGGTGATGGGTTCTTAAAGCGATTAATTGAGCATTTTGAGGAGCACGGGGAGTATCTAAGTGCATCAGAGTACCTCAATGAATGATCAAAGATAGCTAGGGAAGAGGGTATTTTTAAACTGTTGGAGATTATCAAATGGCTTGCTAGAAGACATTACTTGGAAGTATTTTCACTATTTGTATTTGGATCAAAGTAATCTGATAGTTGATCAGAGCATATTTTGCTTCTTTTAATTTATCTAATTATCTGGAAAAGATTATACTTTGTATTTTTTACTATAATTTTGAAATAGATAAAAAATCTCTTGTCCAGATATTCTTTTGCATTGTAGGTAATAGGTTTTCTGATAAATTAAACTACACACAGGAAAAGTTTTATCATTATATGAAGTGATAGGCATGGAATTGTGATAAATGTAGGCAATTCTGATTGTGTAGTCGGGGTTTGAACCTTCTCATTAAATCAAGAGAAAAGGAAAGCCTGAAAGAATGGCTTCTCACAACAGTCATAATCAATGAGGAATTTGCCTCGCAAGAGAATTTTTATGAAGGACTGCATTCGCATATAATTTTATATGGGATATGCTGCATGAGAAGCATTTATATCTTCTTTTTTTCTCTCTCGTCTTTGCGTCTTTTCATTTTGTCATTGCTCATTGTTTAGTTCTTTGCTTTAGCAGACCTTCACGGTTCAACTGTTGGTTAGCAAGTAGCAGCCTGATCCTTACTTCCAGGTAAAATTCTGACTACTAAGCTCATTTTTTTTCTCTCGTGACTCACAAATTAGACATTTTTAGGTTTGATCCTGCATGTGAGCACAGATAATGAGAGGGCTTGTTGATCAATTTATTATAATGAACTGTGAAGGTCTGCTAAAGCATAGAACTGCGAATGTGAAAAATCTACCTTAAGATTATTTTGTCCATCAATGATCTTGTAACATGCTTCCTTGTGAATTCCCCTTGTTGTAAAGCTAGCAAAATTACAGAAGCACAAATAAACCTAGCGCAGCCAAAATCAGTCGAACAAAACATTTGATGAGAGTTCACATCAGCCATGGGTCAAAAAGAAACCTAGTGAAATGCTACTATCATTGCAACAGTGAACTTCCCTCTACCCAACCCTTGCTACTATAACTTATACAGCAAACCTCCCTTGCTTCTCTCTCTCTCTCTCTCTCTCTCTGTGGTAAGGTCAAATGCTTTCTAGTCTGATCTATGTTGCCATGGAAATGACTAACTACTATCACAGAGCAATTCAACGGGCAGTAGATCTAGAGCAAACTACAGTATGGCCTAATTAAGTGAAAACAGACATCCTAGTTCCAATCAAGTAGGCAGCAAAGTTAGCTTTCATTCTTCCTAAATCATTTTATCCTCCTAGAAGTTCCAAATGGAAGTTGGGAAAGCCAGCTCTTTTTGGATGTCATAAACTGGGAAACTATTAAATTCCTCTCCTTGATGATCAGCAATTCCATGCATTTCAATCAGTGAATCCCAATCGAAACTCTTGTCTGCCAAGGCTGTAAGTTCGTTTTGATCTTTATGTGAAGATTCTGGCTCCGTGAAATGTTCATCGACATCATTGTTATCTGGCTGATTCTCTTCTTTCAGTATGCCCAGCTGCTGAAGGAACTCGTTTAAATCAATCTGTGGTTTCTCGTCATGATTTGTTAGCAGCATCTTCTCTGATGATATCTCCTCATCTTTCTCTGCTGCAGAAACATTTGCAACATGGTTTTCATCACTTACAATCATCACTTCAGTTCTGGATTCAGAGGAAGAAGAGCTAGAAGCAACAGAGGATTGATTTAGGGGCCTGTTATTCTTGAGTTCTTGGAGCCGCTGATGGATGACATGAACGCTAGGCTGTGCATGAATATTAAGCAACCCACAAGAAGGAAACATTGAGATGAAGTTATTGGAAGGAATCCATTTGAACTTCTGTGATTTGTTGGGAGGGCTAGAGTTTGACTGAAGGTGAGGTAGATTAAGATAAGCATTTGGTCCATACAATCTCCTTGCAGCCTCATCGTAGGCCATGGCAGCTTCTTCCGCCGTAGCAAAAGAACCCAACCATAGTCTTGCTCTCTTCTTGGGTTCCCTTATTTCTGCCACCCATTTGCCCCATGTTCTTTGACGTACCCCTCGGTAGTCACACATGGCGTTTTGAGGACCACCTTTGCCTCTTGTTGGACCTTTCTTCCACGGCTTCAATGGAGATTTTCCGCAATTCTCCATAGAGTTTTTAGGGTGTGAAAGTAAGCTCAGTGGGGGGGTTTTGAGTGAGAGTATTGACTTGGGGAGTGCAAAAAAAGGGTGTAAAGGCGCGGGATATGTAGTGTGAGAGAACAGCTTTGGTTTAAATGTTGTCACGCTGAGGAAGAGTTCATGCCCATGTGACCGTTTGTGAGTGTTAGATAATTTCAAAACTTTGACTTTTTTTAAATTATTTCGATGGTGGCGTTTTCTATTTTAAAAAACCTTTTAATGACAACATGTCACATCCTGTATGGATGGAAGGAAAATGAGATTACCATAGTCGAGTTGATGGTGCAGGAAGGAACCAAGTTAGCGAAGCTGTACGAGTTGGAATAAGTTGACGAAAGCAAAAAAAGTTAAAATGGATACCTAGACTTTCCTGCCCAAAATGTTGGACAACGCTACATAACCAAATTCCCTCTTATAATCACAGGGTGGTTGAACTTTAAAAGTCAGGAGGAAAGTAAATGCTGCTGGAGCTTGTCCTTCACATTAAACAGACTCGTGAAAATAAATTACAAGCCCGTTGATTAAAAACAAAAAAAAACAAAAAATTTGGAATTGCTTGAAAGTAAACTAGTTGTAAGAAGTAATTGGTTACTTTTCTATTTCCTTATGCAGTCTCGATAATTAACACTACAACGTCGGAGATGAAAAATTATTGCATCAGTCGAGTTTACCATCAGCACATACATCCCACTTAACTTCATCACATTGAAAGATTTTTTTGTACGAGCAATATCTCCGATTTATATATATATATATAAGATCTAGGAAAAATGATACCAAGTGCTGTTGAACTTGGCACTCAGCCGTCTGCGCAAACAGAAAAAACTTAGCGAGAGTGAATGATAAGATTGCGTTGTGGTGGTGACTGGAATTGGGTCATGAACAGCTTGACTGCCTTTAGAGTGATGACGCATACAATAAAATCCACCTTGCAAAGCCATCACTATCTGACTTCCTTTGCCTTGGATTCTACACTAGTGTTTCTACAAGAATTGGATTTTTACTTGGAGCAAGCCCGCCTCAACATTTTTCATTTTCACGTGCCCTAATTCACATGTTGTCCTGCCTTGACGACCTGATTCCCGAGACTCTCACCTTTATCCCATGTCAAAAGCTCTCTGTCTTTGGGTCAAGTACTACTTAAGTAACTGTAGCTACCTATGCTCTGCAAATTATCAAAACATGTCACGTGTAAAGTAGATTGTGCTCTTCAACTTGCCCTATTCCTGTCACGAGTGGATTTTATCATTCTTCACTCATGGTTCTAATGCTTGCACGACAGTTACCATGATTTACTAATGACCAAGCAAATATGAAGGCGTCTATAATGAAAATAACTCACATGGCAATCAATGCAATGAGACCATTCACAATGCAGGTCATCTCAGATATTTCACCAGAACCTTGTTCACTGCAAAGAAACCTGTTTTAAGCGTAATGTGTTCGATTCTTGCAAATTGTCAAACAAGTTGACGATTTGATTGCATTAGCTCTTCATGAAAATGAGCTCTGGGCCCTTAAAACAGAACAAGAAGACAGACGTGATATCCCCATAAAAAAAACAGAAGAAAAAAAGAAAAAGGGAGTAGAAGAAAAGGAAAAACAGATGCGTTCTGGCCCTCATTTCATGTAGGTTCTCTGTTAAGTGATCCAAGGAGATGATTAAGGTATGTCTTCTCGTGAAGACAGATTTGATTCCATTCATTAACGCACGCAAAATTTAGCTGTAATGTCTTAAGATTGGATGCAATATGTTCAGTGATAACAACACAGATCGTCCCAAAATATTGATCACGTGTGCTCATGACCCAGCCAACAAGTTTCATGCTTCTCTCAGGTTTACCATTAACTATATACAGGAAAGAGCAAGGTGTAATTTAATGCACACAAGTTTCTTTGATCATCAGTAAGAATCCTGACAAAAAAGTGAGGCTGAGCAGACCCAAATATGAGAACACGTCCATATAAGCAAAGTGATGAGGCTGGCAAAATTTTACTTGAATTTAGGGCTTACTTTGCACATGTTCCTCCATTTATCCTTAAGGTCTATTGTTGTACGGCCACTCAAAAACACAGAACTACCATACTCCAAAATGTCCTTCCATGGAAATTTTCCGTCGCTTGAAAATTTCTGCACTCCCTCCTGTAACAGTAAGAGAAAGAAATTAAAGTCTGACAGGCCTATACACTGAAGAGCTAAATGCCACAACTATATGATATGCGCTTGTAGAAAAAAGCATATATAATGCACAACCAAGAAAATCACTCTCCTTGCATACTTATAAATGCATTTTACCTAAAAGCATATCATTGAAATAATATTGGTGACAGAAGCAAATACGCAAGAAACAAGTACCTTGAGCATCTCCTCCTCCTGAACTGTCCATGGAACCTTTTTCCGCCTCAACTGAGGCATTGCAGGGTATGAACTGCAGATCAGAATAAACATTAAGACCAATTACAATTGTCAACAGTGCGTAAAAGGTTAAAGGTGCTAAAAGGCACCAAGCCTCTAAAATGCCCGAGGCCCTAGGTGCTCACCCAAATGAACCAAGTCGATATGCTATAAATTAAAAAAAAAATGTAATATTATATTATGTTATATAAATCTAAAATATATATATCTTCCCAATTAAAATTAGATCATTAGAAAATCAAAAGAAAATATAAAATACCATAACATAGTCATATAAAGTTATATTTTTCACCCTTAAAACAACATAAGATAGTTTCAAGTAATAAGTAGCCAAGTAGTTTAAAAAGCAAAATTAAATATCAGTTGAAAAAAATGGACAAACAGGTCAAAACATAAATCAGTTAAAAAAAAAAAAAATCCAATAGAAAAAGAACTTCAAGCAGGCGCTAGCCTTAACACCTTGCACCCACTCATAAGGCGCTCGCCTAGGCAGTGCTTCATTGAACTTAACACCTTGCACCCACTCAACGCCTGAGGCTAATAAAAGCATTGGGGCCTCGCCTGGAGCGCCTCAACGCCTCTTGACAACACTGATTGTCACCGCAATCAAATGCCAATTAGCAAGGATGTGGTTGAACAAGGGAGCAAAGTGATTTGCACAAACACACACAACAAAACAATAATAGAAAAAAGTTGACATTGCATGAAAAGATTGTTTGAAGGTAGTAAAAAATAAAAGTCAAAATTATTTTAGTTCTGGAAATGGCATTCAGAAGCACTATAACCACCTGCATAACACTTGGAATAACTGGAAGCTTACCATTGTTTCTCTATGTTTCGGAATTGTATGAAGTAATTAGAAGTTGATGACTTGTCATTTTCATCATCAGAGGTTTCTCCTCCGTCGATGTTGGTGGCACAAACAACTTTCTGTCTTTGTCCATCTTTACTCTGGCTTCCAGAGAAAACATCTTTTTCTTTACACGACTGATCAACATCATTGTCAATAGGATCAACACAAACTTCATGTTGGTTTCTGTCAAGTCCAGTTCCAGAAGGGTTCTTTCGAACCATCTCCTCCCCCACCTTTTCTCCATTAGATATATGATTAGTCCTAACAGTTGCATCAGGGTGGCATAAAGAATTTGATGGTTTTAGTTGACCACTATGATCAGAGTTATCTTTGTTTTCATTAACAAAGAATTTATTTGGGGTTCCTACAGATGGTGCAGTGTTTGATATTCTAGGTTCAGCACAGTTGATTTCATCCACTAAGCTATACAGGTGGAGTCCATCCCCAGATATATCTTGTGGTATTTTGTTGGCATTGTGAGCAATCTCGTGCTGATTATGCTGGAATGCATTATCAGGATCAAGACTCTTCCCATGCCTATCCATACCAACACATTCATCATGACCATTCTCTACAGACCTGCTTTCTTCCAATCCACCTTGTGAAGTTTTTTCTTCCATGTGACAATCTTTGTTTTCAGAATCCCCAGTCACTCTTTGAATTGAATCCTCTACCATTTCCATGTGCTGTTGAAGAGTTGAAATGTGTTCCAAAGACTGGTAGTCACAAAAGGCATCTTGCTTGAACCTCTTGGCTTGTGGATGAAGATGATCACCATCATCAACACAATTTTGGTCTTCAAGGTCTCCAGCCAGATTTTCATTAGCCGAACCACTTCTATCCCTCTTAAAGTGTAATGAGTTCCTGTTACATGAATCATCTTCCACTTCTATCCCTCTTAAAGGAATGGAATTTTCTTCAGGAGCATTAATTTGTCCATCAGTACCACTCCCATCAATCCTCCCTGCGGGTGCACCAAGGTCCCCATCATTTGCATCCACCAGTCCACTATATTCCTTCAATGAGGCATATGGATGAATACCCTCAAGGATTGCATCCTTCACCTGCTTTCCAATAACAAAATAAAAACAGCCACAAACAGCTAATGAGGATCAACAATGTACATTTCTATTTTACAAGGAACTTAACAAAATAAAGAAATTATCGATCACCTTTTCTAAAGCGCATTTAGGCATAAAAGCTCTTTTATGCATAATGAAAGGGTGAGTATCCCATTTCAATCGCCCCGGTCCAGCCCTTTTCAGATCTGATACCGATGTCTAACAAACAAGAAACCATGTCAAAACATCTCAAATATAGCCCACTTGAATAACAAGTTTTTATACTATAAGTGCTGCTTCAAATCCAAATTGCTTACAGGTGAAAGCTGAAATTGTAAACAGAATCACCTCTTGCAATATTGATTGAAGTACATCTTCAGAACTCTCTGACAAATCAAATGTGACTTTGGGTTCTTTAGAAGGAACATCATTCGTGATTCCATTATTATGACAAAAAAAATCCTCTAAGCATCTCAAAGCAACTATTTCCCTAGTGTTTTTCCTCAAATCTTCAGGTATTTTCGGAGCCGCCTCAATCAAATCTGGAACAAATTGAACACAACATAACATCTCAACCACCCACCAAAAGAACCAATCAAAACAACTCACCTACACCACATTTCATTTCAAAGCATATAACTCGCATTTCTTACGCGAGAACATAAAGGGAAAAAAATGGATAAATTCGAGAATGCTGTACACATACCGTGTAAAATCGAGGCCTCTATTTCAGGAAAACTTGCCAGATACTCAATTACCCAATGCCACGCAAGTGTCGTAGCCGAGCTAGAAGGGTCATCCATCCAAGCCTGTTTTTTCAACATTCAACAAAAACAACAAAAATCATAGTGATTAAACAATAATTTTACATAATATAAATAAACTCACCATAAATTAGGGTTTCAGCTAATTTAAAGAATGCGAACCCTAGCGTGTGAGGGTGTACAGAGAGTAGAGCCAGAAACTAAAAATCAATAGGGAGGAGTAAAACCCTAATTTGATTGTTTGGTTTAAGAGATTGGATCTTGCTCGGGACTCAGGGTCTAATCAAGTTAAAATATATCATTTTGAATTGAAATGAATTGAAATTGACACTGTCGCATCTCCCTTAGATTTTACTAGGTTAAAATAAGTAACAAGTTGAGTTATCAAGTCATCTAAATTTGACTTCAAAATGGTTCCCAAAATAACTTGTCTTGAGCCATATATTATATCACAAACCCCTAAATCAAGTTCAGCTAGAATTTAATTTTTTTTTTAAAATTAATTTTTTATATTTTTAGATTTGATTTTAAAAATAAATTTTATAAATTAAAAAAATATATTATTTTAATATATTTCTAAAAAAAAATAAACATAAACATTATTTTCCGAGGAGGGATCTTGCCCAAATCAAGATCGTGCATAAACATATATCATCCTCTGAGTTGCGGGTGGAAAATGATGATGGAATATCCATTCTTTTCTATCTTCAAAAAATCTTTCCTGGTACATCTTTTTTTGTTGTTCTACCCTGTAAAATATCTCTCAGCTCCCTCTCTGTCGTGAGGAATTTTTTCCATTTTGTCAGCATCAGTTTTCTTTACCATATTATATGATTGGCATCTGATAATCTCCTTTGTTCATAGGCGAGAATCTTTGTTTTCCTCCAGATGAATGGGAGAATTTCTTGGAGCGGATTGGCAGAGCAGAGTCTACCGGGGATGTAGATCTTCAAGAAAATTCCAGTGATTGATTCCTTGGAGCTTAGGATCTGGGCATCTTATCGTGGACAGACTCTAGCTCGGACTGGTTAGAATTGTTTTAATTTTGAATTCGGGAGAAGAGGATGCACAAAGGTCATCTTGTATTTCTTAACTCTTAGCTCGGACTGGTTAGAATTCTATCAAGAAATAAACTCACAAAGATCATCTTGTATTTGCAGTGGTGGATGATTATTCTCAGACAAACTCTTCTACAGCACAAGGTTTTGAGTTGTCACGTGCAGCACGGGCACAAGCAGATTTGAAAGTTCACTTGTGTCATCTCCTCCCCCGTGAGTCAAAGTTTTTGACCTGCTGAATTTTCCTGGACAATTTCAACAAAATGGAACTCTTTTATTTATTTTTGTTTTTGTTTTAGGAGTTTCTCTATGTTTATATAGTGTTTTACATTTTTTAAAAATATTTTTTATTTAGTTTTAAATTAATTTTTAAAATTTTTTTTATTTAAATATGTTGATATTAAAAATAAAAAAAATATTATTATAATCCCTTCTCCAGGTTTCTAATAAAATTATCATATATTTTTTTGGTTCTAAAAATTGGCAGTGATTATCAGCATGAAGAATGTTCAATTGCCAGCCACCTATCCCTGCGCGCCTTATTATTCCAGAATCACGTAGTTCTCTGAGTCCCACTCTCGTATCTCTCATTTATCATTTATTTCTATTATGCGAATTAATCATTTAATTACACCTAGTTTTGACAAAAATAAGTTTTATTTTCAGTCCAAATCTAAACAAAAATATTTTTAAAAACTAATATAAAGTAATATATATATATATATACACACACACGCTTATTAATATAAACAAGTAATGGTTGGTAAATCATAAAACTACGACTAACAAAATCCAGAAGCCTAAGTTAACTTGGTAATAAATATGTTGGTCAAAAACTGAGAAGAACATTTATACATCATAATCCCAGCCAATCACTGGCAAATGTAGCTAATAAAATCTTATCTACTGGAACCAAGTATGAACAGCCCAGCAAGCAACACACAGACTCGCAACCCTTTCTTGTTCGTTGCTTAAATCTCTCACAAGGCAAACCTAAAACACCGTGCCGGAAATTGTAGCAAAACTAACAGATTATACTTTATATTTGAATCACGAGGAAGAAAAAGAGACCCAAATTATATAATCACATATTACTTGCAGCAAAATACAGTCACAGGTTCCAGAACTGATCAATGGGAAAACGAAAGAAAGAGAGTATTAATAGAAAAATATATAGCCTTGTTCAATTTGTTTTCCATCCACATCAGATCCTGTCATTTCCAGGATCAGACTCGGAAACAACAAGAAAAAGAAGAACCCTTAACAAAAGAAGAAGAAGAAGAAGAAGAACTAAAAAAAGATGAGGTGAAACAGGCAGGTGAAAAAAGATGAGGGGCAAAGTCTACCTGAACAAGTTAAAAATATTGCGAAAGATACTAGAAAACACATCACGAATCCTGGGATAAGCCCTGACAGTGTACAAGGATGTCTGGCGAAAGAAGTCCTCGATGGTCTCCACCAAGAGGCTTAGAGATCGAATTGGCGGCACGTACAGAGTCAAAGGCATCGCCGAGAAGGCCACCGCGAAGAACAATTGTAGCATAGTTAGATTGATTGGCTGGTTGTATGTTAAGCTTTGTTTTTTGTGTTCAAAACCCAAACAATGGAGTCGTTGGCTTCGGAGAGAGGGGGGGAGAGAGAGAGAGAGAGTTTGTATAATATTTTGTGTGATGATGATTTAGTTTCAAGGTTTTGATTGGGAGATGATATCACTAATTTGATGATGATTTAGTTTCTGTATATATACAGGGAATGTTATTTGAATGTTTGTCATTATAGCAAGGGTCTAAGGATTGTGAGATATTTCAGAGCCGACAAAACTAAGCAGATATTTGTTGGGTTTTTTTTCACGAAAAAATATTTCTTTTGTTATAAAACCACTGTGGATGGAGCAATTATTTCTATGATTATTTTTTATTTTTATCCTTAAACTTTATTTTTTTATTATTTTATCCTCGCAATTGATGTTTGTATTAATTTATGAGTAAGGATTTGCTTTTATTTGCATACTATCTCTTATCGGTCTCTACAAATATTTTAACAGTGAATTAAATAAAATTTCTATAAAATATAATTTTAGTTTGTTTTTGGAAAAAAAAATACAAGCATTTCATTTTTTATTGTTCAAGAGCCACAAGAAACTTTAGTTTGGTCCTTAAGTTTTACTATTTTACATATTTGATCCCTGTTGTTTTAAGATTTATGTGTGGATCCTAAACTTTATTTTATTTTCATTTTAGTCCTTATATGTTGAGGGATAAGAAAGAAAATAATTGGAAAAACAAAGAGAAGTGAGAGAGAACATTTAATTAGCCACATTCCACACATAAAAAAAGATCAATCTTAATTTTAATTGATTCGTCTTAAAAAGAGAGATTCAATTTAAGTGATTTTTCCCTTCCAACGTGATAGAAAAAAGTAGATCAAGATCTGTAAAGTTTGTTTTAATATGGTTTGATAATTTATTTTTCAAGTGACTAAATGGTTTTTTATACTTAAAAATGGTTTTTTTATGTTTTTATAATGTTTTAGAAATTTTTTATGTTGAAACCATACCCAAAATAGAGAAATAGATTTTTTTGTTTCAAAAACTTGGAACTTGAAAATAAATCAATAGATGACATGCATCTACCCAAACAAATGATGTGTCGTTCTTGGTATTTTAAAAAAAATTAGATAGACATGTTGTCGATCCATTTTAATATGTAAAAAAAAATAGATAACCAAACGTGCTTGGGCTTTTTTCTTTTGGGCTAGGGGAAAAAAATATAAGACTTAAATCATTGGTTTAATTAGTAATTTAAATAGTATCATTAAAAAAATACAACAGTAATAAATAAACAAACAAGAAAATGACAATGAAAAAAAGTTCAAAGAACTCAATTTGAGCCAACCTAAATTATTAAACAACTTAATGATGAGGGGAAAAATTAAAAAAAAAAGATAAAAAAAAGACAATAAAAAAGCTCCAGTTAAACCGAATTAACTCGTAAACTTTGTGGCTATGGATATAAAATTTGGATAATCTCATAGAAAAAAGCACATGAAAAAAGGTTTGAATACCAATTCCTAATAAATCAAATGAGAACAAGATAACTCTATAAAAAATAAAAATGAAAAAGAAAAAGGTGAAATTCAATCTCTAGCAAATAAAATGTTGAAGGATGAAAATTTAGGAAAAAATATAATTTAAAAAGGAAAAAAAAAACCTCAATCTAAGACCACCCGGATCAAGATGCAAAATTTATGACCTAGTTGTGATAACAGGGTGAATGCATTTGAAAGAAAATTGAATAATATCATGAAGCTAAATTATCAAACAAAGTAATGTTGAATGACACAAATAAAAAAAAAATATTTAAAAAAGCAATGGAAAAAAATATGTGTCAATCTAAGTTAATCTGCAAACCCCGTGACCATGGAAATCGTGAAATTCCTTGAACCGAGTTCAATAAAAAAAACTTAATTTTTTTAATTTGTTTTATATAGGATTATCTTGATCTCATAATCCAGGCCGTGAGTTTGGAAGGTTAACCCAAGTTAACTCATATCATTTTTTATATTCTTTTTTTAATTGATTTTTTTCAATTTAATCCTTAAATATTTGGTTGGTTTAAAATTGAGTTTCATTAATTATCTTGATTTTTTTATGAGGTTATCACAATTTCATAACTCGAATCATGAATTTGATAGGTTAACCCACTAAGTCTATCTAATAGGTCATTGTTTTAATACTTTTTTTAAAAAAAAATATTTATCTAATATATCACAATCTAAATATTTTTTTAAAAAAATATTGTACAATATGTATCATATTTTGACTTCATGATTATTAATTTTTTTTACTAAAAATCACACAAGCAATGTCTGGACAATGTGTGATTGTTTCATCTTTTAGCATTTTAGCTTAAAGGAAATTTAATATGTGATTTAATCGCAAAAGAATTCAGATTACCCCAATTATCTATCAAGTTAAAACGAGTGATGAAGAAAGAAAAAAAAACATTAAGAGAATTGTAATATGTACCGGTCTTTACGGCATATTACAATTCTAACTCGAAATCTATACATTAAAAAAAGCATTTTAGCTTTTTCCTGAGTTTAAAAGAAGGTTCTAACTCGAAATCTATACATTAATATCAAGTGAATTGTAATTATTGTATAATTCATTTGCTCTAAGACAAAAACATTTGAACCACATTGTAATTCAAATGTTGACATGGTTTCTCTTCAACACGACCCTTCATAAGCGAGGACTAATAATATCAGGAGTAAAATGCCTAGAATAAAATGTAATGTGAAATATAGATTTTTTTGAAAATATATTAAAATCATATTTTTTATTTATTTTTTAAAATTCATTTTGTATCCAAAAACATAAAAAAATAATTTAAATATAAAAAAAACATTTAAAAAAAAAAAAACATATCCAACTTCAATCTCAAAAGACCAGCACTAACAATATGTTAAATTATTCTTTGCCGGGAAGGATGGGAGTACTTGTTCATCATGACAAGCACTTCGCAAGGAGCAATTGATTCGAGAAATGCCCAATAGTACACTTCCAATCAAAACGTGGGTGGGTCTCTATTTTTTTATGGGTGGATCTCTAGTTAAAAACCTGGCGAGGACACTTCTAATTTTGAAAAATGCCCCCTTCTCACTCGATTGCATTTATTGATATTTTATACTTGTTCATGGGCTGAGCTAGGCTTGGTTCGGGCTGGGCTCAGCAAGGAACAAGCGGCCCTCGGGAGAAAAAAAGAGAAAAACCTTTAAAGTTTAAACTGGATACGCGTGAGAGCAAAGGAATTTTATGTACAAGGGGGGCCAAACTCTATTGAAAGTGAATGACTACTTAATACTAACATAGATGAGATTATCCTCACATCTATCAAGTTACATAGAGATAAGAAACAAAAAGTTTTCTATTCCAATTCTGACTTGGTACTTCGACAAGAGCTTAGGGAGAAGTTATGCATGCCAGCAATTGTTGGCATATTTGTTGTAATTCAGGTGAAGAATCTGAAAAGGATACGCGTGAGAGCACAGATCTTGCTTCTAGCAATCCCCCGGATATACTTTTCACAATCACATCTTCACTGGCCATAAGAGATGCGATTAGCTTAGCACTTGCCATCCTCTCCTGATAGAAAATAGCCAGCAATAGAGCACAAAAATAAATTGGGTGAGAAACTGAAAAGGAGGGTAAAAATAGCCTAAACTGATGTATCCAAGAAATTTTATTGGGCAGATGAAACACCAAAAAGAAATCCATTTTGAAATGCATCCCACCATCTGATATGAGGCAAAGAATGAGTTATGAGGAAATTGAAAACAAAAAGTATTCACGGTTTACAATCCTACAGTGTTTTTTTTTTTTTTTTTTCAAGCATTAAAATTGCCTGATTTCAGTAGAGCAAGGTTTATTCAACGATAAAATGTGGAAGCTGTAAGCTTGGGTCAAGGCAGAGCGTGTATTGCAGGATCCTTAACACCCAAGTAATTAGGAAAAACCAGGGGAAAAGGGTAATAATAAATGGACAAATAGATATCAAAAGTAGCGGAATATAAAATTGCTGTCTTGAAATACCAGCCATATGAAATAATTTTGAAGTCACATCCTCAAGGAGCCACATATACATGAAACATATGCATGGAGTTGATCGTGTATGTCAATGCATGGAGGTCTATATTAAAATTACTAACCTCTGTGGATAATTATTTCAAAATATAAGACAAGTAAAGAACACTGAATAAAATCGTCTGGGACTAAGTTTAATACCTTCTCTGACCCCCGACTAAGAAATTTGAGAGAGAGGTTTAGGAGATCAGATGAATAAGGAAGAACTGCAGACTTCAGATGGTAAACAGCTGAAAACAGAACCTGGATGCAAGCAGCTCTGATGTCTGGATGCATTATGCCCTGCATGATGTGAAATTGTTTATTGTGCAAAGCAGGACTGCAAGTCACAGAAAGTATGACTTCTTTATCTTATTTAAGACTAAAAAGCAAAGATAACAAGATACCTCAACAGCTTGAAGCAAATGTGGAACTGTTTTTTTAGCAAAACGTTTCTTGCCAGAGTCTGAGATCTTCTGGCAAGCACTGATAAGAACATTGGCCATACAGACACGGAAAGAATGAGTGGTTGGTGCCTCAAATGCTGAGTTCTCACTACCCGACATAGAAGCAGAAACAAGTGCATTTTCATCATTTATAAGTAGATTGATTACATATAAGAGGACACAGTTTCCTGACGCAGCATTCCCTGTATTTTGAGCCAACAAGTTCAAAGTAAGACTTAAATGTCCAGTGAGAAGCATAAAATGTTTGTGCCGAGGGTAAGATACCAACCACAGTAACTGGTCTTCCTAGCTGCGCCTAAGTTCTTTGAGGATTCCTTGAATGATGCAGGAACTTGCAGCTTAGCACAAATCATAAGTGCCAGACAATCAATGCAACCATGTTGTGCTTTGGAAACTGAAAAAACAAAAGAAATTCAGAAACATCATATTGGAGCTATGAGTAAGATGGACAAAAGTATAAAATATGTACCTTCATCACCATCTAAAGAAGGCCATAATAGAATAGTTTCTATTATTTTTCTTATTTTCAAAATAGCAGGATGAGAAATTGAATCCACGCCTCTAACCTACAAACCACAACACGCACGCATTTACATTAGCTGCAACATGATCAGTCATAAGAGACTTGTAAATATAGAATATGAGAAAAAAAAAAATTTTTTTATTACCACGAGAGAAGTGCAAACTGAAAACAAGCATGCTTTTATCTTTAGTACATCATGAGAGGCTGCAGCATGTTCTAATACGGATGAAACAATTGGTAAGAGCACCTACAAAATCAAGAAAGTGAGGAAGGCTCCAAGTATCACTTTTTATGGGGTTCAAGAGAAAAATTACTACAAACAAAAAGAGAATGCATTTATACAACATCCACACACTAAAAATTCTTAACTATTTTGTATCCTTTAAATTTTGAAGATTAATATAAATGGAATTCACATCTATTGATTCTTTTGAATTCCAACTTGCCGCTATAAGGTATAGTCTAACAAGACAAATCTGAATGAACTTCTTACAAGAAATGAAATAGCAATGCATTGTGAGAAAGTCGCGGATGGGAGCTGAAACCAACCCCATTCTATCTCCATTAAAAACATTTCAACATAAGGCGAAAGGAAACAAGATCAAAGACTAAAAAATGGATGTTCAAGTGTCATGGATTTAAGAGCTATACTGGATGCTATATCATGTTAAACACAAAAATGAAAACAACAGATAGGAGGACACAAAGGATCCTTTCCCACTTCTATAATTATGTATTCAAATAATATGCCGAATGAAATACCAAGAGCAAAAATGACATTGAAACTTTTACTGCTTAAATCCTAAAATATTTATGCTTCTAATTTTAATTCATAGAGGTGCTTTGTGGGAGAGTTTTTGGTCATTCATTTAGAAAGAATCCTAAAAACTTTGCAGCAGATTAGTTAAGCTAATCACGTAAGAACAAGGTTAAAACCTCATTTGAGTAAAATGACATTGCCAGAATAGCAGACACTAATTGCTTTCCAAGTATTTCAAGGAAGCACAATGACCACAAATAAGTTGTCGTGAATCCCTGTGGCGTACCTGGGGATGAATACGGCCACAAAGCTCAGCAGCAAGTTTTCTTACATCTTCAAATTCATACTTATTAAATGCTCTGATAAGAAAAGGAGACAAAAAAAAACAAATATATCAGCACTTGTTACAGGTCACCGAAACTTTATGGCACTCCTGCTCATGGATTAACCTCTTTAAAAGCAATGCAGCTAAACACTCGTCAATAATGTTGACATCTCCACATTCTGAAACTGCATTGGATAAAAACAAAAGTTAGTTGCATCATCAAATTGTAAAGCTCAGCAGCTGACTATGCATTCTAAGAAATCAGACAACTAGTTCACAGCCACGGCTCAATCATGTAATAAATGGATATGAAAGTCGATGTGGTAACCAGAATTACATGAGAGCTAGTTTACCCCTTCTTGCATGGGTGTTTGATATTGTGGTGCAAAGTGTTTTTCAAAAGTATTTTTTGCTTGAAAATGCATCAAAATAATTTTTTTTTCAGATTTTTTTTTTTTTTTGACATCAACACATCATAAAACACTAATTTGATGTTTTTTCATGTCAAACACACTTTTGAAATGCACCCAAACACGGGTTGAAACACAATGCTAAACAGCCTCGCATATGCTGTTAGAAAAAGATGAGAAAATCTAGATATTATTTCACTAGCAGAAAGCAATTCACATATAAAAAAGGGACTTGAAAAGCTTTCTTTTGATTTAAAAATGTATGGTTTGGCACGCAAGATTTTTGTATTTTTTTCCACCCATTCTAAATCAATAGATATGCAGAAAAATTTCTGATACATTTAACCCTCGGAAAAGTAACAAGTAAGCAGTTTCAACTATTGTAATTGCTCTACAGCATGTCATTAAAATCAGTCTGGATAACTTCTGTCCTTGGCATGCTTGTTTATAAAATTTGAAGATGTTGTGCTGAAGCTCCAATTTCATCATGGAGCTAGTTCCTCACTTCCCAGATGCTTGACAAATTTGTTATGCAAGAAATCAAATGTTTTATGTATTCTACATCCAGTAATTTTTATTGATCACTGGAATCAACTCTGAATACAACCTCAATGCATGTGCATGTAAGTACATACATATCCATACATAGACACACATACACAAGCACAACTTCTGGATTGGAAGTCATGGACTAAGAAACAAAGACACGGAGCATTATGGACAACCAAAAATGTTATTTCTGTGATTATATCATGCTATATCTTACAGGTTCATAATTCATAGAACATTCAGATTTCAGGCAAGATCAATGGACAGAAGTGTACCAGTGAAATGTTAATTGTTGAAAGAAGCTAGGCAATAGATTATGAACTTGAAACTGAAGTCCACAACAATAAGCAACAGCACGATCAACTTATGGAGCTTTTCATTGTAAAAGGAAGCAAGAAAAGGGGAAGGAACAAAAACGAGAAGAGGCTTAAAGAAGTTACAAACAGACCATGAGCAATGCTTTGACTGGGAAGTTGACCATACAAAACAGATGAACTGAGGTCGTTGAAAACTCTCAGCGGAAGGAGCCTTATAATAAGCAGTGGACACAGGTGCTCAAAGAGAGATTGCTGTATTTTCACAGAGTCCTCGTCTGTATACTTTCTGCTCTCCCACATGGATATGAAGCCTTCATCAATCCTGACAAAGGAAAACATATAAATTCAACAAAGGAAGATAGTATCATCATGGCAGATCAAAAACTGAGATCATAGGTATGCTTATGTCCTTTCTAACATCCATCTAAGCTTTGTTAAAAAACAAACAAACAAACAAAAAGAAAAGGAGAGGGGGAGAGAGCATCCATCTAAGTTTGAAGTAGATTCACACATGATTTAAATGAGGCAAGGTTTCATGCACTAATTAGTAAAGTAGATGATCTAGCTTCAGGAAAGCTATAAAAGTTGTAATCAAATGACACTTCCCGCAATTTGAAGTCTAATAGCATTGAATAGAGTAAATTGCCATAACCAATATCTGGCATTATATATCATAAATAATTTTTTTAACTTGTTCAATATTATCAATTTTTTAAAAAATAAAACTAAAATTTGATTGATTGAATTTATTGATTTCCACCAATTCAACCTGATCATAATCAACTAAATTACCCAATAAATGGTGAATAATATGTTTTCTACAAACAAAATTAAAAAAAAAAAAAAAAACTGGACCAGAACAGATTAGGTCGATATGATGTACTTACTCTTTCTGTCCCTTCATCTTCAAAAGAACAGGATGGAAGATTTCATTTACAACTTCTGCCAATTGTTCACTTATATAACTCAAAAATCGAACAATGGTGGCATTTGCTGGCTCAGAAAACATCTTGTCAATTAAAGGTCCGATTAAGGGATTCCAGTCTTGAACCTATGATATTTCATAATGTCAGCTGACAGGTCGCTGATAAATAACAAAATAATCTTAAGAGTGAATTTGTTAAAAAAGTACTACACAATAAGGGTAGTAGCCTAGTGGTGGGGTATGCCTCTACTTCATTGAGGCATGGGTTTAACAAAGAGATATGCAAGCACGATCATTTATAGAGAGATGATAAAAAAAGATTGATATTGAAAGAAATAAATGAAAAGATAAAAAAAAGATTGATGTTGAAAGAAATAAATGAAAATGCACATAGAGCAGGAAAAATGTTTGATGAAGCGATCAAACAGGGATAGCATTGCACAGGATATATCCAAATTAAAGCATTCTTAAATCTTACGGTTTTAGACCACTCTGGGATCAACTTAAGTACTCGATCAATGTCCACTTTTGATCCTGTGCATTGTTAAAGGAAAATGAGCATTGAACAAAAGGCAGATGTCTTGCTCAAGGAGACTGATAAGTGTCATTAAGAAAAAAACATTTCAAATCAAATACCTAAGACTCAGTTATTTGTCAGGAGGATGGAATGAAAGAAAAAAAGACATCAATCATTCCTCGTTCAAAAAAAACAAATAAAGAGTTTCTAATGAACCATATAGAATATCTGAATTTACCTAATTGAGGATAAAAAAAATCAGAAAGAAACAGAAACCTGTCAATACCCAAATTATTGAACATTCATGTAATAATCAACCCAATTAGCCCCCCCGGGCTTAATGAGTTGGATTCCCAATCTTAAGTTCAAACCTTGGGGACAAGGGAGATTTTTTAACCTCTCCATATTCCGCAAAAACTGCTGACATTTTCATCTTATTGGATGATTGCATGTGAATAATAGCTATAGTAAGCTGGTCATGCAACCTAAGGGAAAAGATTACCAAATGACACTGAGACAGAAATAGATGAAAATAAAAGATCTGCCAAATTGTAAAATCTGGTGAGAGACAAACCTTCCCTTATATCTCCTGCGGTGTTTGAAGGATCTGGACTCTTGTTAAGGTTGCTGTCAAAAGATGAGGGAGGAAAAGGTAAATAGCTAAAACTCAACTCTGCTAATATGATTCAAAATGAGAACTCACTAAGAGTAATCCAGGAAATATCAAGTTTTATTTCTCATGAATGGGAAAGAGGAGAAATAAATACCTAAGACAGTCAAGTAGCAAACATATAACTTCAGGTCTAGAACTATGGTATTTGAGCATGGCAATAAAGGAAGCACTAGCAGATGATTGCTTCCCTGCTGATGAGCACACAAGCTGAACTAATGTAGGCAAAACTAATGACGGGTCTGCAAAGAGAGAATTTAGCAACATGGGCACATTGATAAAAGCATTAAAACTTTACTAACAAAAGAGAGAACAAAGAAGTTTTTCCCAAGACCAGGCCTAGAAGAAGAGACTTTGTATTATTTTTCACAAATCACAAAAGAATTTTTGGAGTATAAAGTGTCCATTTATGTTTAGGTCCTCTGCAAACTGCCAATATAGCATAGAAATTGATCACTAGAAGAATGGATTGGAGATAAAATATATATATATATATATATATAAACATCTCAATACAACCATTCTAAAAATTATAGGTTCTTTCAAATATCAGTATTATGTACATTCGTGTCAGAAGATATGAATATAAAGAGAATGGCTTACTGGTACAAACTATGCAATTCCTTTCTAGAATGAAAAGGCAGATGTTTTGAAAGTCTATGCAACATAAATAGGAGAAATATGGGCAGGTTTCGTGTAGTTTCAGAAGGCATCAAATAGACCTCTTAACACAATGAAGCTAATCAGCTATTACAATCCCTACAAAAACATCACAAGGATTCCATGTCCTGTCAAAGAATCACGAAAGACATAAGGTAACACCTCAATACAACACATTGGATTGGATTAGAACCATCAGAATGCCCATGAATTATATAACAGCATCCCTCCTACCAATAAAGAGCACAAGTTATGACGTGGAGCATGTTACAACTATATTTATGAATTAGATAGACAAGACCAAACCTGAAGAGAAGTCCGTGAAGAAACCCGAAAGCATTTGATATGAAGCTTGAGTTGTTTTAATTATTTTCCTAAATAATTTTGGATTTTAATTATTTATTTTTAATCAGTATTTAAGAATCCTAACGCTAAATGGATTCTATTAATCATACAAGTTTTAATTAGGAATTCTTTTTTATAAAGGATTTTAGTTTTTATTGGAAATCATTTCCCATAAAGGATTTTAAGACTAATACAAATAGGGGTGTCTAGTTCATATGGAGAAAAAGATTATTATTAAGACCTTTAATAAAACACCAAAGAGTTTTTTTTTTAATTTCTCTACAGCTTAAGTATGTAACCTTAGGGCTTGACAACCCTAATTTTTTACGATAACATATGTTGCGTCAATTGGTATCAAAGCAAGTTGGCCTCTTTAATGGACGAAGATGGTAGCAACCCACTCCGCAATGCAGAAGTGGAGGCCCTCTGGGGCACTGTGCGGGCCTAGGAACAAACTAGATTGTTTAGAGAAAACTATAGTATATCTAGCTCGGCTAATGGGTAACACAAACAGGGATCGTAAAGAAAGGAACTTGCTTGGAGACTTGCCTCGAGGCTGGCCGAATCCCAAACCTATTCCTGAAGATCCACCTAGAGAACCAGTTGCCCATGTGAAGGGTGTTGGTGGATACGAATTTGATGGGGCCAGTAAGGCCTTAACATTCCAAGATAGATTCTACCTGATGAATTGTCAAATGGATTGCCACCAATGAAAGACATTTAACATCAAATTGATTTGATGTCGAGAGCTAGCCTTCTAAATCTGCTACACTATCAAACGAGTCTTAAGGAGGGTGAGATATTGAAGGAAAAGGAAAATGAGTTGTTGAAAAATGGATAGATCCAAGAAAGTCTAAAGTCATTATGCAGTTCCAGCATTACTGACTCCAAAAAAAATGGCAGTTGGCGTATGTGTGTGAACAGTCGCGCCATCAACAAAATAACTGTGGCATACAAATTTTTGATTCCTCGATTAGATGTAAGTGATTGATCAGTTACATAGGGAATCAATCTTTACGAAGATTGACTTGAAGAGTGGCTACCATCATATTCGAATCCGGCTAGGTTATGAGTGGAAGACAGCTTTCGAGACAAAGGAGGGATTGTATGCGTGGCTATTTATGCTTTTTGGACTGTCTAACGCGCCGAACACTTTCATGAGGGAGAAGATTCAGGTCCTATGACCTTTTATAACTAAATTTGTGGTTTTTTATTTTGATGATATCTTGATTTATAGTAGATCTGAGATTGATCATGTAGGACACTTGAGGATGGTGCTTGAGTGACTGTTAGAAACTAAATTATATTAGAATCTGAAGAAGTGTAGTTTTATAACTGGTAAGCTATTGTTTTTAGGCTTTTTTGTTAGTGCGGAGAGCATACTTGTTGATGAGAAGAAGATTCGGGCCATTAGAGATTGGTCAGCCCCTAAAACAGTTAGTAAGGTCCGTAGTTTCCATGAGTTAGCTACTTTCTATTGGCGATTCATTCAAATTTCGGTAATATTGTGGCAGCCAATATTGAATGCATGAAGAAGGTAAAATTTGATTGGGGAAAAAAGACAGAAAAGAACTTTGCTTTAATAAAAAAAAAAATTAAGCAATGCTCCGGTTTTGGTACTTCCATATTTCAAAAAACTGTTTAAAATAGAATGTGATGCTTGTAGTGTTGGGATTTGTGGAGTTCTATCCCAAGAGAAAAGACCCGTCACATTTTTTAGTGAGAAGTTGAATGATGCTAGGTTAAAGTGGTCTACGTATAACTACGACAAAGGGTTCTATGTTGTTTTTTGAAATCTTAAGTAGGAGCATTATGATTCGTAAGAAGTTTGTATTGTATTCTAACCATGAGACGCTGAAGTTTTTACATAATAAGAGGAGAATAAGTAATGACATACATGCAATATGGGTCACTTACCTACAAAGGTTTCCAATCAAAATTGTGTATAAAGTTGGAGTTCAAAATAGAAATGTTGATGCTTTGAGTAGAAGAGCAGCCTTACTGGTCACTCTTAAGGGGAGAGATCACTGGATTCGACTATTTGAAAGAGTTGTATGAGCATGATGAGGATTTTGGCGAGATGTGAAAGAAGTGTCGGAATATGCTCGTTGATGACTTTCACATTTATGATGGATTTCAAATGAAAGGCAATCAAATTTGCATTTCTCGGTCTTTATTGCGGGAGAAGGTGATTCGGGAATTGCATGGAGGAGGTTTGGCTAGTCACTTAGGGTGACAAAGACTACTGATGTTGTCATTGACATATATTATTGGCCTTACTTTAAACAGAATATTGGTAAATTTGTGCAAAAATGTTATATTTGTCAAACCATCAAGGGACAAGCACAAAATATAGGTTTATATATACCTTTGCCTATTCCTGAAAACATATGGGAGGACTTTTCAATGGATTTTGTACTTGGATTACCTCGTATACAATGGGGGATGAATTATGTATTTGTTGTAATTGATAGATTTCCAAAGATAACACATTTTATTTCGTGCAAAAAGAAGAATGATGCGTCTGCTATTGCTCGACTTTTCTTTCGAGAGGTGGTTTGTTTACATGGGGTGCCAAAGATCATCTCTTCTAGGACAATAAATTTCTTATCATTTTTTGTGTATGTTGTGGAAATTGTATGACTCTCATTATAGTTTAGTAGCCCAGCACATCCATAGATAGATGGGCAAACAGGGTCACTAGATCAGACACTTGGAAACTTGATAAGGTGCATTTATGGTGACAAGCTAAAACAATGGGATTATGCCCTTGTACAAGAAGAATTTACATACAACAATACCAAACATAGTGCCACGAGTAGATCACCATTCGAGATTGTGTATCTACAATGTCATAAACATGTGCTAGATCTTGTGCCAATTCAGAAGGGTGTTGGGTTTTGTGTGGCTGCTGAGAAGATGGCTATGGATGCACAAGCTATCGTGGAGGATGTGAAACAGAAGTTGATGAAGACCAATACCAAATACAAGGAAGCTATCGAGAGGCACCACCGTGTTAAAGTGTTCAAGGAAGAAGATAAGGTGATGGTGTTCATTTGCAAAGAGAGATTTTCGATGGGATCACATAGCAAGCTACAACATGAGAAATATGGTTCTTACATTATCCTGAAGAAGATTAGTGACGATGTTTATATTATCGATTATTTAATAGTATGAGTATTTCCAGAACTTTTAATGTGTCAAATATTTATCATTTCTATGATGATCAGCCTTTGTATTCAGAGCTTGGACATGACTCGAGGTCGAGTCTTTCGCAAGTAGAGGGGACTGGCGTGGAGCATGTTACAACTATATTTATAAACCAGATTAGACAAAACCAAGCCTGGAGAGAAGTCTATGAAGAAAACCGGAAGCATCTCATATGAAGCTTGAGTTGTTTTAATTATTTTCCTCATTAATCTGGATTTTAATTATTTGTTTTTAATTAGTATTTAGGAATCCTAATGCTAGATGGATTCTATTAATTAGGTAAGTTTTAATTAGGAATTCTTTTCCATAAAAGATTTTAAGACTAATATAAATAGAGGTGTCTAGTTTATTTTGAGAAGAAGATTATTATTAAAATTTTTAATAAAACCAAAGAGTTTCTCTAAATTTCTCTACAGCTAAGGTCTGTAATCTTAAAGCTTGAGAACCCTAACTTTTAACCATGTTATACGTTGCGTCAAGTTAACAAGCAACAAAAAAGGAAAAGGTATTAAAGTCAACTAACCGATCATAGAGAGTGAGTTGGATGCCAGTTCACAAATTATTGTTTCTTCATCATTAATGCATTCTAACAAGTTGTTTGCAATATCTTGCCTGAAAAAGCCATATGGAAAGATTATAAGTGACAAAAAAAGAAAAGCAAAACAAACAGGAAACTAATGAATGATATAGCTACTAAACAGTAAAATACCACGCCAAATGAGAATTTTTGTTTGCTGAATTTGATGATATGGAAACAAGTTCCGATATAACATCAATGGCATTCCTCCTCTGCAAAGCATTTCCAGAAGCAAGGCGGCTTAGAACTTGTTTGAGGCAGTTACTGTCAGTGCTCCTGTTGAATCAAATTTTAGCATGAAGATCCAAATAAGCTACCACATACTAAAAGACAAATGGAAAAGGAAAGAATACATTGAGCAGCATTCTGCTATGAGCATCACAACAGCCCTGGCTGTGCCATCGCGCTCATCCAGAAGGTGCAGTAACAAAGGTAGCACAGCATCCATCTGTCTACTGTCTGTCAGACCATTTCCAGATGAATGATTTGGTTTCAATATGACTGATTTAAGTATGTAAACAGCACCCTCCACCACATCTTCATCAGCACAGTGAAGCTTCCCACAAAAAAAAATGGAAAAGGAGGAAGAAAAGAGACAATAAGTATGACTACAGGAAACACAGTGTTCTATCATAAAGAAGATTGGATTCTAACACAACAGGGTGGATGAGTAACTACTACCGGGACTGCATTTCAGATGACACAATAAAATACAATGATCCCATCTATCTCAACTGTGTAGGCCATTAAAAATTCAAGATTTCAAAACAAAAAATTTCAAACTCTAATCGCACAACTTGTGCTTCAAGGGGGACTCTTGGAATAGCATCAGCCATTCCTACAACTATAAAATTCTACGGATGGTGAAGAATGCATGTGTAACAAGAAAAGAGAAGAAGCAACAACATATTTAGTGCCACACTTCTGATGTGCCCCTTTTCTTGTCTTCTTGAAGTATACAATAAGATTCCTAGTGTTATTTGGCATCACAACAACATAATTTTAAACAATTTTATTTCATCAACCCAGCCCCATGCACACGAATGCATTCATATTCTGTTTTGGTTAATATCCTTTACTAACCCCATGCTTAATATAGGGCATGATAACTTTTATCTGGAAAAAAATGTGGTGCATAATAACATGTATGTAAAACCTTCTGCTGGACCAGCCTAGAACTATTTGCAGTCTAAGCCTGATCCAAGCAAACTCCAGCCAGCAGTTGCAAATTATTTGGTGACTAATTGACTGACAGCAGTTGCTAATTCTTTAGTGATTATTTGTTTAAGTAAATATGAAATCAATCAACAAATATGTGCATAACTTGCAGAGAGGCTATACAGTTATTTGCACGAGCCATATAATAGTAGGCGGATATAATTTAGGAGCTGATCAATTAATGGGTTTGTTCATGATGTCAAGAACATTTACCTGTGACAAAAGAACTTGAGATATTTGCAAACCATTTTCTGACAACGCGGTTTCAAATTTCTTGTTGTCTAAACGTCCCAAAAGAAGGCATAGACATCTCAGGAAAAACTTTCTAGTCTCCAGACCACCATCCTTGTTCTCTGTATGCCCCTCGGTATGGTTATCCGTATAATACTGCACATGCGTTTTTTCCCCATTTTAGTCATTAGAAAAGGATCAATCACTTGGAATTGAATTAAATAGACAAGAATTGTGAAAAGTTAAGTGATTAAGGATCTTTCACGAATGCTTAAGTCAACACAATTTGCCAGAGTTTCCTGATACAGTCTTATATATGCCCACATTAAAATAGGCTACATGCCAAAGCATTCTTCTCTCAATTAAAAGCATGCTATGAAGTCCAGGTCCTGTGAACTTCAGTTCAGGCCTTCCATCATAATAGCACAGATAGGAACTCTACATATCCTAAGAGTGACCATTATACCACATCATGATGCAAAAAATATGTGAAAGATGGCATGGAAGATATGATCTCACGCCATGTCAAAATAGATATGGATCCCGGTACAAAGAAAAATGGTGTGAAGAATTATTTGTATAGATAAAACCAGTAACATAAATCTTCAATGCAACTTACAACTAACCTGGATGCCAGATATATATTGATTTAATAAATCATCGCAATGCTGAGAAAATCTACGGTCTTCCAAGTGCAATAGAGTGCTGTAATGCTTCCAGCATGAAGAGACTAGCAAGGCTTCTGTTTTGAATATGTTTCCACCTGTCTTTGTAATTGGAGACAAACAACTGACAATGCATAAACATCAGATATTATTAAAATTACAAAATCCTTAAGAAGCATATACTGGGAATTAGACCTGCCTCATTTTCAACTTGACCATGGTGCCTTTTTATCTCTTGTAACCATTTAAGCACTTGCTCAACCCCTTTAGCATGTAAAGGCCTACTTTTGCTGCTCCACTGCAAGGCATGGAAAAATTAACATGCTACAGAACATAAATGCATGTTTTAAGTAGCTGGAAACTATCATCAAATCAGTATTTGAAGCAATTAGATATAACTTGGAGATCATGAAATCAGAAAAATATCTAGCATTCTTTCTAAGATCTGAACTCATTTCTTGAAGAAGTTAATACTAGAAAGGAAATCCCAGATATAATGTAGAAATATTTAACAATGCTAATACAATTAATATGAATAATACTATCATGTCCATGAAAGCAAGATAGATAGATTCATAAAAGTTTACTACTATGAACTTCACTCAAAACAGTTGGGAAAATAACCCTACTTAGATGAATATAATAAAGTATCAAAGAGATATAAACTTATCCATCATCATATTAAAAAAGTCCAAACTTCTAAAAATTCAGTAGACTTCAATGCTTCAACATGGTGACATAAAATCCTCAAGAGATTGAAAAAAAAATGACTTCATTAAAGGAACAGAAAACATTGACTGAAGATAAGTTAGAGTCCAAAGTTATGAAACATTAAAACCCAAACAGAAAATCATTCTGGCAGACCAAAAGGTTTCTGGTTTTCTGATTGCATATACAGATATCTAGAGAGAATGCAGATACACATAAAAAGCATATAGATCACAGTTTCAGCACCCCAATTACATAGTCAATAAAGAACAAGATACAAACGAGAATTGGGAGGGAGATCAAACAAGAAAACTAATGTATAGAACATACAGCAAGAAGTCTCTGTAACAGAGTGATAAGTACTTCTATCTGCTTCCAAAGTAAGTGAGCCATTTCAATACTAAACACTTCTGATGATTCAGATGGTTTCACTTTCTTCTCTTTGATGGCAGTTGACACCAAACTAATAGCGTGTGATGTATTTGAATTCAATGATTTTGGCTTGTTACTCGCAACCTTGGTCTTTTTTGTCAATGCTTCTGTGATAGACAAAATACAATCTGCAGCAGACACTGAAAGGCGAGAAGGCAACTCAAGTCTATCCTGCAAAGTGCTGCAAATCACATGGGCAAATAAATGAGACCTATAAGAATATTGAATTACAGCATCACGCATACTTTCAGATGAACTAACAAATGTGACTTCTTAAATTCCATGCATGCAACAAAAGAAACCACATTGATTCACAATGGATGACAACGCATAAAGAATACCAACCATTCAATACCCACACAGTAAGAAGCTAAATTCAAGTATGAAAATCCTACAAAATAAGTGGTAAATTTATGGCATTCAGAATTAATTACACTCAAAAAGATATAATTACAACCAACTAAACCAGGCAAGCAACTCATAACATAGCACCTAGAATATACCACTAGTAGCAATAACCGACTACATCTTGCATGATTTAAAACAAACAAGAATAGACTATACCTTCCCTTGCGCACTATGCAAACCAAACGCGGGATACATGAGCAAAGCATCTTCAACAACGCATTATAGTTATCTCTTATTCCTACCGCAAACAAAAACCAAACCGATTACAACCAAACCGATCTTCACAAAAACAAACACAGTAAACTTACACAGTAGCTGAGAAAAATAAACGAAAAATATCTCATTACCATTTAGCGTATGTTGCTCCGTAAAATTCTCATACTCCACTAAACCACGAACAAGAATACACCAACCAAGCGCAACATACCGATCCTCTTTCCTCTCGATAATATTAGTCAAATCCATAGCAACAGCTTCGAAAACAAACTCATCTTGAAATAACCAGTTGATTATTGTCATAGCTTGTCCTCCATGCTTCAAATTTACATTCCTCAAACACTAATAATAAAATAAATAAATAAATAAATAGAAGAAAAATGGAAGAAAAAAAATAAAAATAAATTACAAGAAATAGCTGCATCCGTACATGTTGAGTGATAGGAACTAGAATCAGGTCCAATTTCTCGTGTCTCTCAATCGCGTCTTTAACGTATTTGTGCAAGAACCAAAGTGAATCCTCCAGCGAACCTACAAAGGACATAGAATTCAAAATCCTTAACAGAAATTAGTTGGAACAAACAAATCGATTGTTGAGTGAGTACCGAGAGAAGGCTTTTTGTTGGTAGAGTCGAGAGAGAGGCGGTGAATGGAGTCTTGAAGCTTCTTAGTTCGAGAACTGAGTAGAGTGGTAATAGCTCTGCCGATAGTCACTGAAATCATTGATTCTGTGGAATCTAATTTCCGAATTAACACTTCCGCTTCTTGTTGATTCTCCATTGGAATTATGCAACGACAGGGATTGGATTTAGGAAATTACTTTGCTGTTTGAGAGGAATTTCCAGGTACACTGGAGAAGGTTTTTATTTAACCAGGGGTTTTGGAAAGAGCATCAGTTATTAAACCCGCACCGCCGGCTTATTGAATGGACCCGGTGACTTTGAATTCGATTTTATTTGCAACTCGGCTCCTTCAACTTGGTTTATCCAAATTGATCCGGTTAGGTATTTTAAAATATGAAAATATTCTTTCCGTGTTTGTTTAAGGGTGTAATAGAAGTTATGTTTTTAAAAGTTTTTTTATTTATAAATATATTAAAATAATATTTTTTATTTTTAAAAAAATTATTTTTAATATAAAAATATCAAAAAAATCTAAAAACATAAAAAAAAAAAATTAAAACTAAAAA
>Ga0307517_10002168_pt1 | contig 31819 bp, 25 predicted proteins | sample 23_EM_MG_FD_194515 | JGI IMG/M metagenome (GOLD analysis project Ga0307517, IMG submission 194515) | Populus trichocarpa ectomycorrhiza microbial communities from riparian zone in the Pacific Northwest, United States - 23_EM | ecosystem: Host-associated > Plants > Roots > Unclassified | place... | reverse complement strand
AAAACAGGGGCTTTCACAGGGGCCGTCAAGGATAAAAAAGGATTGATCGAAGAAGCCGACGGAGGCACCCTGTTCCTGGATGAGATCGGGGAGATGCATATCGACCTGCAAGCCAAACTCCTGCGCGTTCTGGAGTCCGGTGAATTCATCAAGGTGGGAGACACCAGATCCACCCGGGTGAACGTGCGTATCGTCGCCGCCACCAACCGTGACCTGCAACAGGAGGTCACGGAAGGGAAATTCAGGGAAGACCTCTTCTATCGCCTCAATGTGTTCACCATCACCCTGCCGCCCTTACGCAACCGCAAAAAAGATATTGCTGTCATCGCGGAATTTTATCTCCGCGTGTTCGCCCAAAAAACCGGCAAGAAGTTCGAAGGCATGAGCAAAGAATTCCTCGAACGCCTCCAACAGCATGAATGGAAAGGGAATATCCGCGAGCTGAAGAATATTATAGAAAGGGCGACCATCCTCTCCGACACAGGCCCTCTCACGCTAGATAGCCTGCCCTCCGAACTGCAGACGACCGCTTTTCATACCAGCGGACCCATCTCCGCCTTTGACCTGGCCAGCGTGGAGCAACTGCATATCCGGCGGGTACTCCACCATACGAAAGGCAATAAAACGGAGGCCGCCCGCCTCCTCAACATCGGGCTGACGACCCTTTATCGCAAGATCGAAGAATACCACATCGGCCAGGAATCCTGACTCAAGGACCTTAAAGGGGCCATTTTCCCATTTTGGCAGGGAACCTTTCATTTTGATAACGTTTTTTTCAATTTGGTAGGGTGACGAGGGTGCGTCCTCCCTGCCTCTATTGGCATACGATCCCTTCTAACCCGCTACCACAGCGGATTTGGCTACTCCGGGGAAGACCCGATCTCCTTAGGCATCCCTTTTGGCCTACACCAGCTACCTGAATGACCAGGGCACCTAAAAACACTCGTTATGCTCGACACGATCCTTCTTTTTTTAGCAGGTATTATCTGCTTCGTCATCTTTTTTAAATCGATCGATTTTTTCGAAAAAGTTTAAAAGCAACTATATGATCACCGCACTCTTCATTTTATCCATCGGCGTATTCATCTACCTTTTATACGTGTTGCTGAAACCCGAAAAATTTTAACGTTAAAATTACTGAACCATGAATACGGAATTAACAGGCGTCCTGGTCTCCTTTCTCGGGGTGCTGCTACTGGCCTTTCCCCTGGGCCGGTATATTGCGAAAATCTTTAAAGGGGACAGGACGATCACCGATTTTATGAACCCGCTGGAAAGATTGATCTTTCGTCTCTGCGGCATCGATCCGGCCAGGAAGATGAATTGGAAGGAATTTCTGAAAGCCATGCTTACCGTCAACCTGTTATGGTTCGTATATGCCTTCTTTCTCTTCCTGTTCCAGGGTCATCTGCCAATGAACCCGGACGGGAATCCCAATATGACGCCCGATCTGAGCTTCAATACGGCGATCAGTTTCCTGGTCAACTGCAACCTGCAGGATTATTCCGGCGAGTCCGGCGTCACCTACCTGACACAGCTCTTCGTGATCACTTTTTTACAGTTCGTGAGCGCTGCCACGGGGATTGCCTGCCTGGTAGCTCTTTTCAACGGACTTAAAGAAAAGACGACGGAGAACCTGGGTAATTTCTGGGCTATTTTCACAAAAACGATCACCCGCATCCTCCTGCCTCTTTGTATCATCATGGCGGTCTTGCTGGCTTTCAACGGGACGCCCGCCAGCTATGACGGCAAGGATACCATCACGACGCTCCAGGGAGATACCGTACAGGTATCCAGGGGGCCCGCGGCAGGGATGATCGCGATCAAGCACCTGGGCACCAATGGCGGAGGATGGTATGGCGCCAATTCGGCACACCCCCTGGAAAATCCCAATTACTTTACCAATATGCTGGAAGTGATCGCCCAGATGCTCATTCCGGTCGCGATGATCTTTGCGATGGGGTTTTATATCCAACGGAAAAAATTCGCCTATGTCATTTTCGGGATCATGACCATTGGATTGCTCTGTCTGGTGATCCCTACTATTATTACCGAGATCAACGGCAACCCCATGATCGCGAAAATGGGTGTTGCGCAAGCCACCGGCGCCATGGAAGGGAAGGAAGTGCGCTTCGGTCCCGCCGCCTCGGGCTATTGGAGTATCGTAACCACCATTATTTCCACAGGCTCGGTCAATTCCATGCATGACAGCTCCATGCCCTTGTCAGGCCTCCTGCAAATGCTGGGCATGCTGGTCAATGCATTCTATGGCGGCTGCGGGGTAGGGATCCTCAACTATTATATTTATATCATTATAGCCGTGTTCATATCCGGGCTGATGGTGGGACGGACCCCGGAATTCATGGGACATAAGGTAGAAGCCCGTGAAGTGAAGATCGCCGCCCTCGTCACCCTTTTATCCGCCTTTATTATCAAAGGAGGGACGGCCCTGGCCGCTTATTATTTTGTTCATCATGGGAACCCCGACTGGGCCGTCAAGCCCGCCAATTGGCTCAACAACCCGGGCTATCACGGCTTCTCGGAAATGCTCTACCAGTTCACCTCCTCCAATGCCAATAACGGCAGCGGCCTCGAAGGTCTGGCCGATAACAACCCTTTCTGGAACATTACGGCGGGATTTGCCATGATCCTGGGAAGATTTCTTCCCATCATCGGACCGGTCGCCATCGCGGGGCTGCTGGCCAGGAAGAAATATATCCCGGAGTCTGCCGGTACCTTAAAAGTGGACTCCCTCACCTTCGGAGTGATGACCTTCGCCGTGATCATCATCATTACGGCCCTGTCTTATTTCCCTCCGCTGGTCCTGGGTCCCATCGCAGAATATTTCAGTATTCATTAAAAATCATCTCCAATGAGAAATAGAAATTCATCTTTATTCCCGCGGGATCTGGTGGCAGAGGCGTTCAAACAATCCTTTGTAAAGCTGCGGCCTTCCGTTATGCTGAAGAACCCGGTGATGTTCACCGTCTATATCGGCACCCTCATCATGCTGGGCGTATGTATCTGGATCGCCGCGGGAGAAACTTCCCAGGGCAGCCTGGCCTATAACCTGTCCATTTTTGTCATCCTGCTGCTCACGGTCCTTTTCGCCAATTTCGCCGAAGCCATCGCCGAGGCAAGAGGTAAGGCCCAGGCCGACTCCCTGCGCAAGACCCGGGAAGACACACCCGCTAAAAAGATCTTCCCGGTAGGAGAGATCTTTACCAATGAAATTAAGATCGTCCCTTCCTCGCAGCTGAAAAAAGGAGATGTCTTCCTCTGTGAGACAGGGGATACCATCCCTATGGACGGAGAGATCATCGAGGGGATCGCTACCATCGACGAATCAGCCATCACCGGGGAGAGCGCTCCCGTTATCCGGGAGGCCGGCGGCGATAAATCCAGCGTCACCGGTGGCACCAAGGTCCTCAGTGACCGGATAAAAGTAAAAGTGACCACGGAATCCGGGGAAAGCTTCCTGGATAAAATGATCGCCCTGGTGGAAGGCGCGAGCCGGCAGAAAACGCCCAATGAAATTGCCCTGACGATCCTCCTGGCCAGTTTTACTATTATTTTCCTCATTGTCTGCGTCACCTTGAAGCCCTTCGCGGATTATGCCAATACGCCCATCACCATCGCAGCCTTCGTGTCTCTCTATGTATGCCTGATCCCTACCACGATCGGCGGCTTGCTCAGCGCCATCGGGATCGCCGGGATGGACCGGGCCCTGCGCGCCAATGTGATCACCAAGAGTGGCAAGGCCGTTGAGACCGCCGGCGACCTGGACACCTTATTGCTGGATAAGACAGGCACGATCACCATCGGTAACAGGAAGGCCACCCATTTCTGGCCCACGGAAGGCATCGAACTGAGCGCTTTCACGGAGGCCTGCGTGCTCGGCTCCCTGGCGGATCAAACCCCGGAAGGTAAATCCATCGTGGAACTAGCCGGTCTCAATGGGAGCAGCTTCCCCGTCACCGGGGCCAAGTTCATTGAATTCACGGCAGAGACCCGCAGCAGCGGCATCGATCTGCCCAATGGACCGAAGATCCGTAAAGGCGCTTTTGACGCCATCCGGAATATGGTCACCAGGGCCGGCAATCCCTTCCCCGCGGATACGGCCGAAAGAGTGCGATCGATCGCTTCCAATGGTGGAACGCCCCTGGTGGTGAGCCGGGACGACCGGGCCCTTGGCGTCATCGAATTACAGGATATCATCAAACCCGGTATCCAGGAAAGGTTCGAACGTCTGCGCAAAATGGGGGTGAAGACCGTCATGGTTACCGGGGACAACCCGCTCACCGCGAAATTCATCGCGGAAAAGGCCGGCGTAGACGATTTTATCGCCGAAGCCAAGCCGGAGGACAAAATGAATTATATTAAAAAAGAGCAGCAGGGAGGTAAGCTCGTGGCGATGATGGGCGACGGCACCAATGACGCGCCGGCCCTGGCGCAAGCCGATGTCGGCGTAGCGATGAACAGCGGTACGCAGGCAGCCAAAGAGGCGGGCAATATGGTCGACCTCGACAACGATCCTACCAAGCTGATCGAGATCGTGGAGATAGGTAAGCAACTATTGATGACGAGGGGGACCCTGACCACTTTTTCCATTGCCAATGACGTCGCCAAATACTTTGCCATCGTACCCGCCCTTTTCATCACGTCGATCCCGGCATTGCAGGCCCTGAACATCATGCAGCTGAAAAGCCCGCAAAGCGCGATCCTTTCGGCGGTCATCTTCAATGCCCTGATCATCCCCTTCCTGATCCCACTGGCGTTGCGTGGCGTGGCCTACAAGCCCATCGGGGCCAGCGCACTCCTGAGAAGGAACCTGATGATCTATGGCGTAGGAGGGATGATCGTGCCCTTCATAGGGATCAAAGCGATCGATATGCTGCTGGCCTTATTCCTGTAACGATAGTTGTGTTGAACGTAAAAAATAATTGAAATGAAAAAATATATCATACCATCCTTAAAGATCACGCTGGTATTTATCGTGATCTGTTCCGTGCTCTATCCTTTATTCATCGCAGCCATCGGCAGGATGGCGCCGGGCCGGGGAAAAGGAGAGACCCTCTCCGTAAACGGCAAGGTCGTAGGGTATGCCAACATCGGGCAGAAGTTCGACCGGGACAATTATTTCTGGAGCCGTCCTTCCGCCGTCGCTTACAATGCCGCCGGCAGCGCCGGCAGCAATAAAGGACCTACCAACCCGGATTATCTGAAAGACGTACAGGCGCATATCGATACTTTCCTGCGCCACGATCCGGGCATAAAAAAAGAGGATATTCCCGCGGAATTGGTAACTTATTCCGGCAGCGGACTGGACCCGGATCTTTCTCCGGCCGCCGCCCGGATCCAGGTGCGGCGTGTGGCTGCATCCAGAGGCCTGCCCGAAGATAAAGTGCGGGAATTGGTGGACAGGTCCGTCGAAGGGCCCCTGCTGGGGGTCTTCGGACCCGCAAAAGTGAATGTGCTGAAACTGAACCTTGCGCTGGATAATTTAAAGTAGAAGGGAATTATCAGAAAATCGAATCCTTGTTCAAATGCCCGATAAAGATCAAAATGCGCAACATTTTATAGAGCTGATACGTAAATCGAGACGCGGCAAGTTCAAGATCTACATCGGCATGAGCGCCGGGGTGGGCAAGACCTATCGCATGCTGCAGGAAGCGCAGACCTTATTGCGCAATGGCGTTGACGTAAAGATCGGCTATATCGAAACACATTACCGGAAAGAGACGCACGACCTGCTGGAAGGATTGCCGCTGGTGCCCAGGAGAAAATGCTTCTACAAAGGAAAAGAGCTGGAAGAACTGGACCTGCAGGCCATCCTCAACCTGCATCCCGAAGTGGTCATCGTCGACGAACTGGCCCATACCAATATCGAAGGCAGCAAGAACGATAAGCGCTGGCAGGACGTTATGGATATCCTGGACGCGGGGATCAACGTGATCAGCGCCGTCAATATCCAGCACATCGAAAGCCTCAACGAGGAAGTGGAGCATATCACGGGCATCCAGGTGACCGAAAGAGTTCCCGACAATGTATTGAAAGAGGCCGATGAGGTGGTGAACATCGACCTGACGGCGGATGAGCTGGTCACCCGCCTCAAAGAAGGGAGGATCTATACACAGGATAAAATAGAACGGGCCCTGAAGAACTTCTTCCAGCCCGATAAGATCCTGCAATTGCGCGAGCTGGCCCTGAAAGAAGTAGCTTCGCAGGTAGAAAGAAAGATCGAGACGGAGTTGCCCAGGGGCGCCCACCTGCAGCCGGAACGCTTCCTGGCCTGCATCAGCAGCAACCACGAGATCGCCAAAAAGGTGATCCGCAAGACGGCCCGCCTGGCTACCTATTATCATTCGAAATGGATCGTCCTCTATGTGCAGACGCCCAAAGAAGACGGCGATAAGATCGGCCTGGCGGCTCAGCGGCACCTGATCAATAATTTCAAGCTGGCGACGGAGCTGGGCGCAGAAGTGATCAGGGTCCGGCAAAGCAATATCGCCAAAGGAATTATGGAAGTAGCCGAACAGCATTCGATAACGACTATTTGCATCGGTAAGCCGCATTTAAGCCTGTTCAATGTAATTTTGAGCACGGCCCTGTTCAATCAATTGCTGACCAAACTGGCCGCTTCGGATATTGACGTTGTAATACTTTCCTGATATGAGCCTACGACTAAAAACAAAATTATCCCTGGGCCTGGTGTTTCTCTTCATCATGATCTTGCTCCTCGGCGTATTGGGCCTTTTTTATATCAATCAGCTCAGCAACGACGGCAGGCAGGTATTGGAGAACAACCAGGAATCCCTGGTCTATTGCAATAATATGCTGCGGGCCCTGGAAAAAATGAACACGGATAAGGACGCCACGACCCTCTTCCGGGACAATCTCGCTAAGCAGCAGGCAAATATTACCGAACAGGGAGAAAAGGAGGCTACCGCCGATCTGACGGCGCATTTCAACCAGCTGCTCAGGGCCCCCGCCGATCCCGGCAATGCCGCCGATGTCCGGCAGGATATTTATCATGTCCTGGAACTGAATGAAAATGCCATCCTCCGCAAGAGCGCCGCGGCGCAGCATACGGCAGAGAATGCCAGGGGCAGCCTGACCTGGCTGTTCACCATCCTCACACTGGTGGCCTTTACTTTTATTTTCAATCTCCCCGGTATTATCTCCGGCCCCATCCGCAGCCTTTCCGAAGGGATCCGCGCCATCGCCGACAAGAATTATACAAAGAGGATCTACCTGAAACAGAAAGATGAGTTCGGCGACCTGGCCAATGCCTTTAATATCATGGCCGGCAAGCTGGACGAATACGAGAGCAGCAACCTGGCCAAGATCAAATTCGAGAAGAGCCGTATCGAGACCATTATCAACCAGATGCGGGATGGCATCATCGGGCTGGACGAGAAAAAGAATATCCTCTTCCTGAATGCCGTGGCCGAACGCCTGCTGGGATTGAAAGAGGGGGATATCACCGGCCGCTATGCGCCCGATATCGCGTTGACCAACGATCTGATCCGGACCCTCCTGCAGAACGATGCGGATAAAAAAGAGCTGAAGATCTATGCCGACAATAAAGAAAGCTATTTCAGCAAAGATGTCCTGGATGTCACCAACGGAGAGGCGAAGGTAGGCCAGGTCATCGTCCTGCGCAATATCACTCCCTTCCACGAATTGAATGAAGCAAAGACGAATTTCATCGCCACCGTCTCCCACGAGCTGAAGACGCCGATCTCTTCCATCAAAATGAGTTCTACCTTGCTGACGGATACAAGAGTGGGGACCTTGAACGGCGAGCAGGAGGAATTGATCCGCAGCATCAACGACGACGCCGACCGGCTCCTGAAGATCACCGGTGAGCTCCTGAATATCTCCCAGGTAGAGACAGGAAATATCCAACTGAAACTACAACCGGCCGATCCGGCCGTCATCGTCGACCAGGCGATCCGTGCGGTGGAATTCCAGGCCCGGCAAAAGCATATCCCCATCCGATCGGCCATCGAGAAAGGTCTTCCCTTCGTATATGCCGATCTGGAAAAGACTTCCTGGGTCCTCATCAATTTCCTGACCAATGCGATCAAATATTCTCCGGAATCCTCTTCCGTGGATATTGAGGTCTCTAAAAAAGACGGCCAGGTAGCCTTCGTCGTCAAGGACCAGGGCAACGGCATCGACGAAAAGTACCTGCCCCGGATCTTCGAACGGTACTTTAAAGTTCCGGGCACCCATGACCGTAATGGAACGGGCCTCGGCCTCTCCATTTCCCGGGAGTTCATCGAGGCCCAGGGCGGAAAAATATGGGTGGCGAGCCGCATCGGCGAAGGCAGCCAGTTCGGGTTTGCCTTTGCCGGCACGAAAAACGAGACCGCACCCGTCGCATGAGTTCCTGCCTGCCCGCGGACATTCCTTCCGGCATTTGGTGACCCTGTAAATCAAGCTGCTAAACAACTAAAAGAACTGCCTAAGGGTATCCGATTAGGCCAGTTTATACACAGTTTTTGCAGGTCCGTAGAAGTTTTTTGTAAATAAATGGAAAATGAAGTACATTCATATTCTAATAGGATAAGGTTTAATGGTTATGGTATTTGATTAGAGCGTCCCCCGTTTCACGACGGGGGATTTTTTTTATTTGGCCTTCCCCGATTTTACCCCTTTCTTCTTATATTTTACCTTTTCTTTCCCGAATATTATTGAGTTGGTAAGGCTAAAAAACCTATATTTATATTCCCTTTTCAGCTAACAGACAACCGTCCATTCCAGGCTAATTGATTAGTATGCAAAGTTTTGGATAAACTCCAACAGGAAGCCTGATGCAAAAAACTACTACCACCGGACTTACTATTCTTACGATCGAAGACAATCCCAGCGATACCTTCCTCCTGGAACATATGCTGAAGTCTTCGGGCCTGGAGATCGGGAAATTGTATTCAACGGACAGGGTAAAAAAGGCCCTCGAGATCCTTGGCGAAGAAGACATCGATCTTGTCTTGCTGGACCTGACGCTGCCCGATAGCTATGGCATCAATTCCTTCCTCTATCTCAAGCCCGTCGTCCGGAGGATACCCGTGATCATCCTCACGGGAATTTCCGACCGCAACCTGGGATTGGAGGCCATCAAGGAAGGCGCGCAGGATTACCTGGTCAAGGGGGAATTCAATGAGAACCTCCTGGCCAAATCGATACAATACAGCCTTGAACGTAAACGCACACTCGAAGAATTGCGGGACAGCAACGAACGTTTCAATACGGTCGTGAAAGCGACCAACGACGCCATCTGGGATTGGGACCTGCACACCGATAAGGTCTTCCTGGTGGGAGACGCCTATAAGGAATTATTCGGCTATGATATCGTCAATTCCATCTCCCCGCAAGACCTTTGGGAAAATCTCCTGCATCCCGATGACAAGCCGCGCGTAATGAGCAAGCTGAAGACGGTGATCGAACAGGGCGAGCAATTCCACTGGGAGGATGAATACCGGCTGAGGAAAAAGAACGGCGATTATGCCTATGTGCATGACCGCGGCTATATCATTTATTCCGCCGATAAACGCCCCGTCCGGGTCATCGGGGCCATACAGGACATTACAGCCCGGAAAAGATCCGAAGAGATCATCCGCGCGTCGGAGGAAAAATACCGGCAGATCTTTTACAAAAATCCCTATCCCACCTGGATCTATGACCTGGACACCCTGCATATTGTGGAGGTCAACGACGCGGCCCTGGAGAAATACGGGTTCGACAAGACGGAATTCCTCCAGCTCACCATGAAGGACCTCCATCCCGCGCAGGACGTGGAAGAGTTCCTGGATACCCTCCGCAACCCGGGCCATGCACACACCAACGCCATCGAACGCAAGCTCTGGCACCATACGAATAAACAGGGCGGCCTGATGATCGTGGAGATCACCTCCCACCTCATCGACTATTTCGGGAAAATGTCCATGCAGGTGATCATCAACGATGTTACCGAAAGGGTACGCCTGGAAAAAGAGCTGGCGCAGCAGCAGAAACTGAAGCAGCAGCAGATCACGGAGGTAGTCCTGGGGGCGCAGGAAAGGGAACGCTTCGAGCTGGGACAGGAACTGCACGATAATATCAATCAGATCCTGGCCACTTCGAAACTCTACCTGGACGTGGCCCTGGAAGAGAACGAACCCCGGATCGAGCTCCTGTCCAAGAGCCGGAAGAATATCTCCATGGCCATCGAAGAGATCCGGAAACTTTCAAGAGAGCTGATCACGCCTACCATTAATGACCTGGGCCTTATACAGACGATCCGGGAGCTGATACGCAGCATCCAGTCCGTCAAGAAAATGAGGATCCGCCTGCAGGTCTCCGGGCTGGATGAGAATTCCCTGCTGCCGGAACAGAAGATAAATATCTACCGCATCATCCAGGAACAACTCAATAATATCCTGAAACATGCACAGGCTACAGCCGTCGTCATTACGCTGAACAAAGTGAAAGAGAGGGTCTGGCTGCAGGTAAGCGACGACGGAAGAGGCTTCGATCCCCGCTTGCGGAGGAAGGGAGTGGGAATATCCAATATCATCAGCCGTGCGGAACTATATAACGGGCGGGTGGAGATCGATTCGGCGCCTGGCAAAGGCTGCCGCCTGGAAGTGATCCTCAACTCCAAAGCTATCCAGGAATAGAAAAATAATCAGGCGGAATTCCGGTGTGATCGGACTGCAACCCCGAGAGAATAGGCGGAGAGCTTTTCCGCCGGGTGCCCTATTGCCTACAATAAAGAGGAATTCTTCTTACCCCTGTGCAGGATGCAGAAAGGGTATTGTCTGGCCATCGCATTCAGACGCAACAGCGTTTCTTCGTCGGGCTGTGGGCTCAGGGGAACTTCTTTTGCTTTTTTGGAACGGGGATGGTTGATCACTTTGGCTGTCGGAACGGCGCTCATAGAGGAGTTGACAGCATTGGCGGAGATAGTTTCAGGTTTCATCTGATAGTGGCATTTGAAGTTATACAATAGAATCTGTCGAACTCTTATGCACAAGCTATCTTCAAAAGGTAAGGGAAAAGCGACCTGAGCGGTCATTATAAAGGTACTACAAAAAAAATGAGAAAAATTGTTAACGAATTTATTTATTTTTTTTCAGGACTTTTGTCCCGCAAAACCATGTAATCGGTTGCGTAAAAAAGACACAACATGCAAAAATTTCTGGACGAGAATTTTCTATTGACTGGCAAAACGGCTCAACGCTTATTTCATGAATTTGCTAAAGAGATGCCTGTGATCGATTACCATTGTCACCTGCCTCCCGACCAGATCGCCGGCGATATCTCCTTCGACAATATCACCCAGGCCTGGCTGTACGGGGATCATTATAAATGGAGGGCCATGCGCGCCAATGGGATAGCGGAGGAATACTGCACCGGCGGAGCCACGGACTATGAGAAATTTGAAAAATGGGCGGAGACCGTTCCGTATACCCTGCGCAATCCCCTCTATCACTGGACGCACCTGGAGCTGCAACGCTATTTCGATATCCATGAAACGCTTCACGGCGGTAATGCTGCGGCGATCTATGGACAATGTTCGGAGAAACTGCAGTCAAAAGAATATTCCGTCCGGCGACTGCTGGAAAAAATGAAAGTGGAAGTGGTCTGCACGACAGACGATCCCGTGGATCCGCTTACCTTTCATCAGCGGATCAATGCCAGTGGGGGAGGGTTAAGGGTCTTCCCGGCCTTTCGCCCGGACAAAGCCATGAGTACGGACGATCCTGCAGCCTTCAATGAATATGTGACTAAACTGGAGACGGCCTCCGGCATGGAGGTCCGCAATTTCGACCAATACCTGCAAGCCCTGAAGAAAAGACATGACTTCTTTGCGGAGATGGGCTGCTCGGTGTCGGACCATGGCCTGGACCAACTCTATGCGGAAGAATATAGCAGCGCTGAACTGCAAACGATCTTCGGTAAACTACGGTCCGGTAAAAGGCCGGAACCGCTGGAAGCCCGCCAATTCAAATCGGCCATGCTCTATGAGCTGGCGCTCTGGGATTGGGAAAAAGGATGGGTCCAGCAATTCCATCTCGGCGCCCTCCGTAACAATAATTCCAGGGCCTTGCGTAACCTGGGACCGGACACGGGCTGGGATTCTATCGGGGACCTGCCGCAGGGTGCGTTGCTGTCCCGCTTCCTCGACCGGCTGGATACGGACGACCGGCTCGCCCGCACCATCCTCTACAACCTGAACCCTGCCGACAATGAGCTGATGGCTGCCATGACGGGCAATTTCAATGATGGTTCGGCCGCCGGCAAAGTACAGTTCGGCGCGGCCTGGTGGTTCCTCGATCAGAAGGATGGGATGATCCGCCAGATCAATGCCCTGTCCAATCTCGGCCTGCTGAGCCGCTTCGTGGGGATGCTTACGGATTCGCGCAGTTTCCTGTCCTATCCGCGCCACGAATATTTCCGGAGGATCCTCTGCAACCTGTTCGGTGAAGAGATCGATGGCGGTGAATTGCCCGGGGATCTTAACTGGATCGGGAAGATCGTGCAGGATATCTGCTACTACAACGCGAAAAATTATTTCGGCTGGTAGCGGGGCCGGTAGGACCGGTACCCGATCCGGAGGGGTCCCTCCCTTATAACGGCGTGATCTTATACGCATACCGGTAATTCCCGTAAGGGAGCCTGTCTGTCTGCCGGTAATCGATGTTCAATTGTGTCTGGGGCCTTGGCACAAGTTCTGTCGTCCGCTGCTGACCCTTTATTTCCTCCCCATCCAGGTCACTGTCGAAATAATGCAGGGCGCTCATACAGAGAAGGGAGCTGTCCGCATTGACCAGTAATCCCCTGCCTTGCCCGTTGGTGATCTTCCACCAGCGGACATCCGTCTTCATGCCCGTCTCCCGGGGATGCGGGTAAGGAAAATACTGCTCGTTCACCGTCTGCCGGTAAAGACCTGTTTCCGCATAGTCGTTGCGGCCGCTGTAGTTCTCCTGCGGCCCCCGCCCGTAGTAAGTGACGGAATCGAAACCCGGCGGCAGTATCCATTGCATGCCATAGCGGGGCAATGGCGGCCCTTTTTGCGTGCTGTCGGCATCCAGGGTCTGTTCCACCTGCATCTCGCCGCCGGCATTGATCGTATAACGGATATGGAGGAAGCAGGCTACTCCCGGTAATTCATAATCGGCCCTGACCATTACGAGCTCGCTGGAGGTGCTGGTGGAGAATAACTGCAGGCGCGGCGCGGCGCTGACGGATCTCCAGGTGTCACCTGATCCGGGACCTTCCGTCGAAGGATCCCGCCGGGCCGGCGCGAGGGCTGCTTCTCCGGCGGGACGCCAGAAATTGCACCGGAGCCCGCTGGTATCTTCCAGCAGGCTGATCCCTTTCACTTCATAATGTTGCAGCCATCCTGTCTGTTTATTGAACTGCAATCGTATCGCCGGAGAACTGATCGTGAAGACGCCCCCTTCGTCCGTAAAGGATAATTCGCCATGGGTGTTCACGCCGGTCTCATAGACGGCGGCCTTCTTCAGTAAGAATTGCGCGCTGGCCACGGGGTAACCGGCGGGCAGCAACCCTTCCGCTTTTTTCAGCCGGTAACGCAGGTGCAGGATCCATTCTTCCGTCGTGGCAGGGGGCAGATGCAGGGGCAGCTGGAAATTCTTCGACTGGCGCGGCCCCACCAGGGACAGGCTTTCTACCGACCCGCGCTGCCGGGAGATCCCACCGGCTGTAAGCTCCCATTCCAGCCGGAAGGCGGAAAGGTCCCTGAAAGAATGCTCGTTGGACACACGGATGATGGCGGGACGAAGGAGCCGGGTGAGGATAGGTTCGTACCTTTTCTTTATTTCCCATGCGGAAGGATAGGCTGTACCTCCGGCAGTGAAAAGCATGGCGGAGGAAAAGATGCTGTCGCTGCTGTCACCCGGAAGGGTGGGAGGCGCTATGAGAATGGAAGGATGTTCGTGTCGGTGTACGAATGCCCGGGCCGGTCCCGCGGAAGAGGGATCCGCTGCCTCCACCACGTACATGCCATATTGATCACAGAGGTCATACCACTCTTCCTCCGGCGCAGAATCGATGCGGACGGTGTTGATGTTGAATTGTTTTAATAGCCGGAGGTCGCTGAGCAGCGTTTTGCGGGAAAGAGCAAGAGCGATCCCTTTGAGGGGCTCCGGCCGGCCGTTGCGGAATCCCGTATGCAGCAGCGCCGAGTCCAGCACCCGTCCGCCGCTGTCCAGCAGGCGCACCGAGAGGAAGTAAAGGTTGGGCGTTTCGGCCGACCATAATTTCGGACGGGGCACTGAAAAGAAAAAAGAAAGGGTACTATCGTTGATGGGTAAGTCTTTTTTTAAGGAAGGCGACGCCAGTCCTGAACCCTGCTTCAGCCCGGCGGAAATACGCAGGGGCAGGGAAGGGAGCCCGCTGAGCCGGAGCGTTACCCGCAGGAGGCCATTGGGGCCGTTGAGGCCATTCGGATTGGCGGGATTATTGATGGAGTCCAGTGAAGGTTGAAGGCGGATCTCCACGATCCTTTTTTCATTCGTACGGGCCATGGTTTGCGCCTCCAGGGAAGACACAAAAAACAATAACAGGACGAAGAAAAAGGGGGTTTCTTTCATCGCGCAGCGGCTTTGGTTTAGTAAGTATAAGAAATTTTTAATAAAATTTTAATGCTAAATCGTTTTAGTTCGCTACATTTATAGTACTTTGGATTTCCCAACCTTCATAATTATTCTCAATGAAGAAAATTTCGATCAGTGATATCGCACGCAAGGCAGGCGTTTCTGTCTCTACCGTATCTTTTGTAATGAATGACAAAGCGGTGAAAATGCGTATCAGCCAGGAGGTCATCCTGCGGGTGGAGACCATTGCGCGGGAGATGGGCTACCGGCCCAACCAGCTGGCAAGGGGCCTGCGTACGGGAAAGACGAAGACCATCGGCCTCATCGTAGAGAATATTTCCAATGCTTTTTTCGCCACCCTGGCCAAGACGATAGAGGACGAGGCCAAGAAATACGACTATAAAGTGGTCTATTGCAGCACGGATAACGATGAAGGCAAGGCCCGCGAGCTGATCAATATGTTGTCTCAGCGCCAGGTGGATGGCTATATTATTACGCCGACCCTGAACCTTTCGGAAGATATACAGCGGCTGCAGTCGGAGAGTAAGCCCGTAGTGCTGATTGACCGGTATTTTCCCTGCTGCGAGGATATCCCCTATGTGCTCGTGGATAATTACGGGGGAGTAGCCCAGGGGATGGAATGCCTCATCGAAAAAGGGTACCGGAAAATAGCCCTTGTGACCATCGAGGCGAGCATGGCCCATATGAAAGATCGTATGAACGCTTACTACGAGGTATTGAAGAACCATGATATCATCCCCGATCCAAGCCACGTGAAGCTGATACCCTACGGATCGGAAGGCGTGCCCGCCCTGGGTGAGATCATGGAATTCCTGTCCGCGAAGAAAGGCGAGATCGACGCCGTTTTCTTCCTGACCAATTACCTGGGCGTGCTGGGCATCGAAGCGATCAAGAAACAGGGGATCAGGGTGCCTGAGGACCTGGCGGTACTCTGCTTTGACGATAACGACATATTCCGGCTCTATACGCCTACGATCTCCGTGATCAAACAACCGATCGCCGAGATCGGTCAGCGGGCCATCCATGCGCTCATCGAAAGGCTCAATCATTCCGGGTCGGACCTGCAGCCTACACTGGTGCAGCTGAAATTAAAGGCGGAACTGGTGCGCCGCGAATCTATCTGAGTCAACGACGCAGCACCACGGGCCATCGCTCTGCAAATCTCTCTACAAACGGCAACAGGAAGGGCGAACGAGATACTTCATTAATAGGTAAGAAACGAATACACCGGCCAGGAACCAGAAGAGCAGCTTCAGGTAATTATAATATGGGATACGGTTTAGCATCCGCCGGGCAGCACGCATGGGGGTTGGTGTTTATCTATCCAAAAGTACGGCGGATTTCATTAAACTGCCAGTAAATGCAGGTTTATTCTCCACTATTAGCTCGCTGCCCTTAGTCCCGGATAGGTGTAAAGCGTTAACGGATTGATTTTTATATTACAGCGATCTGACCTATTTTCGCAGTAAATCTTCCCCACATGAATTTGCATGAATACCAGGCCAAGGAATTACTGAAAAAATACAATGTACCCGTCCAGGAAGGCATTCCCGTCGACAATGCAGGCTCCGCCGAAGAAGCCTATAAAAACCTGAAAGTTCAATACGGAAATAATTTTGCCGTTGTAAAAGCCCAGATCCATGCGGGCGGACGCGGTAAAGGCAAGATACAGGGTACGGAGCAGCGTGGTGTGGCCGTGGGAAAGAGCGCCGAAGAGGTCAAACAGATCGCTTCTACTATCCTGGGAGGCACCCTGGTGACCATCCAGACGGGACCTGCGGGAAAGAAAGTGAATAAGGTGCTGGTCGCCCAGGACGTATACTATCCCGGCCCGAACCCGGTGAAGGAATTCTATCTATCCGTATTGTTGGACAGGTCCAAAGGGCAGAATGTGGTCATGTACAGTACGGAAGGAGGAATGGATATCGAGGAAGTGGCGCACAACACCCCGGATAAGATCTTCAAGGAGTGGGTGCACCCCGGCGGCGGCCTCCAGCCCTTCCAGGCCCGGAAGATCGCTTTTAACCTGGGTCTGAGCGGGGAAGCTTTCAAAAGTTGCGTTAAATTCGTCACGAACTTATACAATGCCTATCTCGGGCTGGATTGCTCCATGCTGGAGATCAATCCCCTCTTCAAGACCAGCGATGAAAAGATCATCGCCGTGGATTGCAAGATGAACCTGGACGATAATGCCCTGATGCGTCATGCCGACCTGGAAGCGCTGAGGGATATCAGTGAAGAAGACCCTACCGAAGTAGAGGCCGGCAAATACAACCTCAATTTTGTCAAACTGGACGGGAATGTGGGCTGCATGGTGAATGGCGCCGGTCTGGCCATGGCCTCCATGGATATGATCAAGCTCAGCGGCGGAGAGCCTGCCAACTTCCTGGACGTAGGAGGCACCGCCAACGCACAGACGGTGGAAGCCGGCTTTCGCATCATCCTGAAAGATCCCAAGGTAAAAGCGATCCTCATCAATATCTTCGGCGGCATCGTACGCTGCGACCGGGTGGCCCAGGGGGTCATCGACGCCTATAATACGATCGGGGATATCAAGGTCCCCATCATCGTACGCCTGCAGGGTACCAATGCGGAAGAAGCCAAGAAACTGATCTCTGAAAGCGGCCTCAAGGTCCAGTCCGCCATCCTGCTGAGCGAAGCAGCAGCACTGGTCAACAAAGCCGTTTCTTAACCACTCCTAAACCCTCTTACCATCATCCAGGAATTACAGGAGACCGTTCGATTTATCCGGGCCATTTATCCGGCAACACCCCGGGTAGGCATTGTCCTGGGCAGCGGATTGGGCAACCTGTCCAGCGAGATCGAGGTGGAGAAAGAGATCCCTTACGGAGAGATCCCTCATTTTCCCCTGTCCACGGTGGAAGGCCACAAGGGCAAGCTGGTGTTCGGGTCCCTGAACGGCAAACGCGTCGTAGTGCTTTCCGGGCGCTTCCACTACTATGAAGGGTATTCCCCGGCGCAGGTCGTATTCCCCATCCGCGTAATGAAATTACTGGGCGTAGAGACCCTCTTGATATCCAATGCCGCCGGGGGCATGAACAAAGCTTTCCGGGTGGGCGACCTGATGATCATCCGGGACCATATCAGCCTCTTCATCGTCAACCCGCTCCTGGGAAAGAATGAGGAAGAGCTGGGTCCGCGCTTCCCCGATATGAGTGAACCCTACGACAAAGAACTGATCAAAAAAGCGCAGCGCATCTCTTCCAGGCTCGGGATACCCGTACACGAAGGCGTATATGCAGGCGTCACCGGACCGACCTTCGAGACGCGCGCGGAATATAAGCTGCTTCACCTCGCGGGCGGAGATGCCGTGGGCATGAGCACGGTGCAGGAAGTGATCGCGGCCCGGCATAGCGGGCTATCCGTATTCGCCATGAGCGTGATCACGGACCTGGGCATCCGCGACGAAGATAATATCATTACACACGAAGAGGTCCTGCAGGCCGCTGCCGATGCGGAACCCAAACTGACAGGAATATTCAGGGAACTGATCGCCGAACTGTAAGATTAACTTTCCTATAACCGCTGATGGCCACTTAATGAGTAATTTACCCGCAATTTTTATATCAGTGAAGGGGCGTAGCATCATAAAGATCATATTGCTGGGAAGCTTATTGAGTTTGGGCCTAGCCACCCGCGCGCAGGACCCTATGAGCCGGTTCCGCGGCATGGGCCAGGGCATGGGCAGTTCCGGCAAGACGGATACGCTCCAGCACCGCAAGGCCGATACCATCACGATCAATTTCCGTTATCTCGACAGCAGCAGGCTGCAGAAGCAGGATTCGTCCATCTTCGATTTCTCCAGACGGGTGCCTCCTCCGCCTACCTATATCAACCTGGGCAATAACGGAACACCCGCGCGCGACCTGGTTTTCTCGCCGCGCATGAAGTCGGGCTGGGACCTCGGATGGCACGCCTATGATGTCTATGTCTTCAATACCGAGGAAACGAAGTTCTATAACACGACCAAGCCATTTACCGAGATCGGCTACCTGCTGGGAGGCAAGACGGAACAGATCATCGACCTGCTGCATACGCAGAATATACGTCCCAACTGGAATTTTGCCTTCGAATACCGCCTTATCAATTCTCCGGGGACCTTCCAGAACCAGAACTCCAATCATAATAACTACCGGCTCAGCTCCTGGTACCAGTCGAAGAACAAACGCTACCAGGCTTTCTTCATCCTCGTCGGCAGCAAGCTGCAGGCTTCGGACAACGGAGGGATAAAAGATATCAAACAGCTCGATAGCATTTCCTATACGGATCGTTCCACCCTGCCGGTCATCCTGGGCAATAATCTCGCCCTTTCCTCCGGCAACCCCTTTTCTTCCAATGTCAGCACCGGCACAAGATATACCACGGGCACCTATCTGCTGCGGCAGCAATATGACCTGGGACAGAAGGACTCTACGGTCGTCAACGATTCCACGGTGATCCCCCTGTTCTATCCCCGCCTGCGGCTGGAACATACCTTCGCTTATACGACCTATCATTACCGTTATGGCGACCAGCCCCGGCCTACTTCCTACCTGCTCGACTCCAACTATTATGCGGATCATTATAACCTGAACTATATCCATCCTACCGATACTTTATTCCGGGAGACGCGCTGGAAGGATATGACCAACGACTTCTCCTTTTATACCTTCCCCGACGCCAAGAACCCCCAGCAGTTCCTGAAACTGGGCGGCTCCCTTCAATTACTGACGGGCGTATCCGATACGGGACGCCTGGCCAACGGCAGCATTATCGACGTCACCCGTACCTTCAATGAGTATAATGCCTTTCTGCACGGCGAGTACCGCAATAAAACGAAGAACCAGAAATGGGATATCGAAGCCTTCGGAAAATTCTACCTCAATGGCGTGAATGCCGGGGATTACAACGCATATGTCAGCCTGAAAAGATATATCAGTAAAAAACTGGGCTACCTGCAGCTGGGTTTCGAGAACGTGAACCGCAGCCCTTCCTTTGTCTTCGACCGGGCCAGCCCTTTCTATTACGATACTGCGCGCCAAAGCTATAACAAGGAGAATACCACGCACCTGTTCGCCTCCCTCGACCAGCCGCAAAACCATTTGAGGATCGAAGGTGCTTATTACCTGATCAGTAATTATTCCTATTTCACGGATTATTTCAAACAAAGGCAGCAGGGGGCTCTCTTCAATATATTGCAGGTGAGCGTCCGCAAGCAGTTCACCATCCACGGCCCCTGGAAATGGCGGACCATGGCCATGGTACAGCAGGTGGCCGGCTCTTCGCCCGTCCACGTTCCCAACTTCCTTTCCACGAACCAGGTCGGCTATGACGGCAGCTTCGGCTTTAAGAACCTCAACATAAGTTTCGGGGCGGAAATACGTTATTATACCGGGTACCAGGCGGATGGCTATGCCCCGGCGACGGGTCAGTTCTATACGCAGAGCGATACGACGATCCGCCAGCATGTGCCGGATATCACGGGATACCTGCATTTCCGCATCCGTACCTTCGTGCTCTATGTACGCGCGGAGAATCTTAATTCCGTGCGGTTCGGTCCGAATGGGTTCGGATTCACGAATAATAATTTCGTGGCGCCGAATTATCCTTCCCCGGGCATGTTATTGCGTTTTGGTATTTTCTGGGACTTCATCAATTAAAACAACGAACAGGATGAAAAAGATCTTCTTCCTTCTACAGGCGGCTGTCATGGGTTTGCAGGCAATGTCCCAGGGGAATGCTCCTTCTCTCGTCGGCCGGCCTGCTCCCGAGCTGAACCTGAAGGATCTTAATGGCGCCTCTCTTTCCCTATCGGGCCTTAAGGGTTCCGTTGTGCTGGTGGATTTCTGGGCCAGCTGGTGCGGCCCCTGCCGCAAGAACAACCCGCATCTGCTGAAGCTCTATAAGAAATATCACGCCGATGGGCTGGAGATCCTCGGTGTTTCCCTTGATGACAATACGGAGGCCTGGAAGTCAGCCGTGAGCAAGGATAAGCTCAACTGGCCGCAGGTGGTCGACGAGAAAGGCGGGGCCGGGCCTTCGGCCGCGGCCTATGGGGTCTACGAGATCCCGGCTTCCTTCCTGGTGGATAAGAACGGCATTATCCGGGCCGTGAACCTGGTTGGCTGGGGATTGGAGGCGAACATAAAAACATTATTACATAAGTGAGTGGTGAGTGGTGAGTGGTGAGTTGTGAGTGGTGAGTGGTGAGTAGTGAGATAGGAGGAACACTTAAGTGATGGACAATTTATAAGTATTTTATACGTACCTCACCACTGACCACTCACCACTAACAATCCGGTTCCCCACAGGGACTATTCTCCGTCTCGATCTCCAGGGTCGCATGCTGGATATTCTGGTGCAGGAGCTCGTGCTTGATGGAATGCTTCAATTTTTCGATCCTGTCCATATCCGTTTCTTTCGGCACGACCAAATGGGCCGTCAGGGCGTTCTCCGTGGTGCTGATCGCCCAGACATGAATATGATGGAAATCTTTTACCCCTTCCATTTTCCCGATGACCGCACGGATCTTGCTGATCTCGATCCCTTCCGGGACGCCGTCCAGCGAAAGACGAAGGCTGTCCCGCAGCAATTGCCAGGTGCTGAAAAGGATCACGATGGCGATGATCAGGCTTAAAGCCGCATCGATCCAGAATAGCTGGGTATAGAAGATAATGATCCCTCCCAGGACCAGCCCCGCGCTTACGATCGCATCCGAGAGGAGATGCAGGAAGGCGCTTTTTATATTCAGATCGCTTTCCTTACTCCGGAAGAACAACAGGGCGGTGAGGGCATTGATGACAATGCCGATGGCGGCTACGATGGAGATCGTCTTACCGGGCAGGGGCTCGGGGGCCGTCAGCCGGTGCAGGGCTTCATATCCGATCGCTCCCAGGGACAGCAGCAGGATAGCGGCATTAAGCAGGGCTACGAGGATGGTGGTCTTCTTATAGCCGTAGGTATATTTTTCCGTGGGCTTCACTTTCAGCAGTCGGAAAGCGATGAGGGACATACCCAGGCTCGCTACATCCGCCAGGTTATGACCGGCATCGGATAACAGCGATAAGGAATGAATGGATAGCCCTACGGTCGCTTCGATAATGACGAAGGCGAAATTCAGGATGATGCCGATGACAAAAGCCCTGTTCACCTCCTTGAGATCGACGCTGTGATGGTGGTGGCCGAGATGAAAGCCATGCTCATGGCCGTGATCCTGATCGTGGGTATGCGAATGTTCCATGGAATACCTTATTCTTAGCGGTAATCATCCCTTGCGGGGGCAAAACTGTCTATTATTTTACAATCCGTCAGGGCCAGGGCCGAATGACGGACATTGGAAGGAATGACATGCACCGTGCCGGGCGTCATCAGGTATTTCTCCCCGCCGATGACCATTTCCAGCTGGCCTTCCATGATATAAGTGATCTGCTCATGGACATGATGATGTTCGGGGCTGACCCCTCCTTTTTTAATATCCCAGAAGACGAGGGAGCTGGTCTCTCCATGTACCATCTTACCATAAAAGCCCGGCAGCGTATTTTTCGGGACGATCGTATCCAGGTGTTGCATAGTCGCTAACTTTTTATCGAAATTACGCAAACTATTGTGGATAAGTGGATAAGCTTTCCCCTGATTCACCAACAAAAACTGTAGACTTGTTGCAAATTCCTATCAAATGAAAATACGATTACCCCTATTCCTGGCCGTACAGGTCATTCTTTCTCTTTCGCTGTCTGCGCAGTCGCCCCCCGTTGCGGCGGGTCAGACATCCGCGACAGAAAAGCCGGCTCCTTCTGCGCCAGCTATTCCTTTTTCTTCCGTCATCGGCGCCGTCCTCAACGATTTTCCGCAGAACCTGGAGCATATTTCCGGCGAGCTGTTATTGGCGGAGGGCGGATCGGAGAATTACAGTTCCCGGCTGGAATTACCGGGTTCCCTGAATTGCAGCGTCACCCGCTATCATTCGAATTATGATACGTCGGCCAGCTGGCAGGCGAAGATGCCGGTCCACGAAGAATTTGAAAAAGCTGCCCGCGAATACCAGGAGCTGTACAGGAAATTGCAGACCTGCACCCTGCAGCTGGCCGATGGCACGGTGCTGTACCTGAAAGGTAAATGGGAGCCCGCCCGGGAGAATATTCCGTTTACCACCAGCAGCCTGCGCCTTACTACCGCCTATGGACCTTACCGGAATGTCAATGTGGAGCTGGAGCTGGTGTACCAGGTGGATGCCTGGGCCATCAATATCAATATTTACAATAAGGACAGGGAGGAGCCAACGGCTGGCGTCAACCAGTAGCGATACCGCTAACGGCGCGCCGGTGGAAAAAGAGCGAGGGAACCCCCGGACCCTATAGGATCGACCGGATCGCACCGCCATCCACCTGGATCGTAGCGCCGGTGATATAGCCGGCCAGCGGGGAGGACAGGAAGGCCACCAGGGCCGCCAGCTCTTCCGGGCGGCCGATCCTTCGCAAAGGAATATTCTTCGCGCGCTCAACGATCAATTCTTCCTGTGTTTTTCCCGCCACAGGCGCGATCGTCTCTTTCACCCGGTCCGTGAGGATGAGCCCCGGCGCCACATTGTTGACGGTGATATTATGCGGGCCCATCTCATCGGATAAGAGCTTGGCCATCCCGATCACGCCCAAACGCATGCTGGTGGACAGCGCCGAATTTTCCAGCACGGACTTTACGGACAGGCTGATGATATTGATAATGCGGCCGCTGCCCGTCGCCTTGAGATGCGGGAGGACGAGACGGCTGCAGCGTGCGAAGCTGAGGAAGTTCAATTCGAAGGCGGCCTGCCAGGCAGCGTCGTCAAAGGACTCGAATTTACCGAAGGGGGGACCGCCGGCATTGTTGACGAGGATATCGATCCTGCCGTAGGCCGCCAGGGCTGCATCGACGAGGGCCGCTACTTCCTCCGGCCGGCTGACATCTGTAGCGACCGACAGCACGCGGCTGCCGGTGGCGGAGCGGATCTCCTCCGCCGTCCTTTCCAGGATATCTTTATTCCGGGCGCCGATCACCACGTCGGCGCCTTCCGCGGCCAGCGCTAACGCACAAGCCTTTCCAAGACCCTTGCTGGCGGCCAGCACGATGGCCGTCTTACCTTTTAATTGCAGATCCATGAGAATTCATTTATGCTGCAAAGATTAAACTTATCTTGCCTGGCGGCAAAAAGAATATTATGGAGAAGATATTCAAGATCCTGGTCGTTTTCGGGCTGCTGATGCTGGTCATTATCTATTCCGTTCGCGCCCGCGAAAAGAAGTTCCGGGACTACTACTTTAATAAGCAGATGGACTTCCCCCATCCCGGCGATCCGGACTGGGACCTATTGTCGGAGGTGGTGGCAGGAGAGGAGAAGGTAGTGGAAGCCACGGACCGGGAGAACGAATTATTTTTTCTCCCCGGGGAAGGGACCTTATTGCTGGTCTATGCAGAGGGGACGGGGATCCCCATGGTGACCCTTACGTTGGGGGAAAGGACGGACGCCCTGGCCTTCGATCCCGTGACCAGGCTGCTCTTCAGCTATAGCAGGGAAGGGCTCATCACCATTATCCGGCAGGCGGGTAAAGAGCACTATAAGATCGTACAACGCCTGCCCGTTCCCCGGGGCGGCAGGGGCCTGCTGAACGATCCTCTCACGGGAAGGATCTATTTACCGGTAGGAGAGTCGGTGTTCGTATACGGGAATGAGTGAGGGCTGTTGCGTCTGCCGTTGCGATCGCGCGTTGCCGGTCCTGACCGCTCATCTTTCGAAATAACCTACGCTGCCGCCCACCCATTCCTTGTCCTGGTTGTAACGGACGCCGATCATCTTCCCTTTGCTGAGGCGCGCGAGGTTGATGGCCAGCCGGGGTCTCGGCTCTTTATCTTTCCACAGGTACATCATCCGCACTTCCACTTTGGCGGGAATATCCGGCGTCGGGATGAGGTCGGCGTATTTCACCTTTCGCTGCAGGATCCAGTTCTCCGGGTCCTTTATTTTATCCAGGTCCGCCGGACCGATGTCGATGACGACCCCATGTCCCGCGAAGGAAAAAAGGGGTTTCAGCACGTAGTTCTCCAGGTCGGCAGGCAGCTGCTTGATCTCGTTGAGGAAGAAGGTCGGTGGTACGAAGGGATGTCGTATAAAGGGCAGGGTGAACTTACTGATGCGGTAGAACCAGTTGGGATGGCAGATCCATTCCACATCCAGGTCCTGCCGGATATCGACAAAAGGCGAGCCTTCCTTTCCCGAAGAGGGCGCTCCCTGTCCTGCGGGCCCGTTCCCCTGGGCGTGCAGCTCGTCGAAAATGACACGGTTGTAGATCCTTTTGATCTCCGTTCGCCGGCCGCTGAGGGGATGGTTGTAATACAATTTTTTCCCCTCCTGCTGCAATTCGCTGAGGCATACCGGTTGGATGCCCAGGTAGTCGCGCGTGCAGTAGAAATCGATGCGGGTCTTTTGTTCGTGCGGCTTCAGCTCCAGCAGGATCACGTTCTCCGGGGGAAGGCCGCCCAGGATCACCTGCCTTAGCTCTTCCAGGTAGCTGTCGCGCGTATATCCGTTGAGGTATTGACTGTAGTTATCCGGAACGGGAAAATAACTGCGCAGCAGGTCGGGATAATAGACCTGGAAGCCGAAGAGGCTGGGAAAACCCTGCATTTCGATCAGCTGCGGTTCGGGCTCACCGGCCTCGTTCAGGCAGATGCCGAAGTCGAAGACGAGGAAATGGCTATGGTCATTCTCATTGGGCACCCGGTCGGCAGCGGGAATGGACCGTTCCGTCAGCTCTTTAAAACCCGGATCCGTGATCAGGTCGATAATGCTTTCGCAGGCTTCGGTGATGCGGGCGGCAAACGAGCGGGGGATGAATACCGGCGTCTCCGCTACGCGGAATTCGATGGCGCCGGGATATTTACCGTGCAGGTCCTTTAAAAAAGCTTCGTAACGTTCTTTGGTGAAAGCGGCATTGTAAGCGGACCGTAAAGCTGGTACCATGATCGGATGGTTTCAGGAAAGTTACGTTCTTTTCAGGAAAAAGAGGGGATGTGGGGTGGGCGTAATGCGGCAGGCGATGGACGCTCAGGCTTGAACAGGGGCAGCTTCCAGCGCCAGGTCCAGGAAATTGGGAAGCACATGGGAATAGGTCCAGAGGATCTTATCGGGGTCGTTGAGCTGCTGGATCATGCTCTTCCATTTTTCCTCTCCATGTTCTGCGATCACTGTTTGCCGTTTGTCATCGCGCTGCAGGTACATGCTCATGCCGGGCGCGTCCGCCTCCGGATGGAACTGGGTGCCGATCATGCAGTCGTTGAAACGGATGGCCATGACCGCCCTTTCCAGGGGGACATGGGGACGCTCTTTTTCGATGGCCAGCAGGTGGCCTCCCATCCTGCCCAGTTTTTCGTGATCAGGGCGCACCACCTGGAAATTGCGGCTATCCACGGCGAAGAAGGGGTCCTGGAGTCCTGCGAAGACCGGCTCCTGCGGCCCGTCCTCCTGAAAATGGACAGGGAAGACGCCGAAGGCGGTGGACCTTCGCCGGGTGATGGCCGCGATGTTAAAATAACGGCAGGCCAATTGAAAAGAATGGCAGATAAAGAATACGTGCTTTTTATTGGGATGGGCGGGGTCGTTGTTGTAGTCCTCCATTTCCTTCACCCAGGCGAAATATTTTTTCTCCCATTCGCTGTGCTCGCTGTCCAGCGGAGAGCCGGGGCCGCCGCTGGAGATATAGATATCGTAGGAAAGATCGGGGACCTGCTGCTCCAACCGGACTTCGAATTCATCGGTGAGGAGTTCGAGGCCCTGCCGCTCGCCGAACTGCTGCAGGAGCTCGCGCAGGCAGCGCATGCCCTGGTTGGCCTGTCCTTCATAGAGGTCGAGGATCGCTATGCGTATTTTCCGGCGGATCACCATCGGCGCAAAAATAAGCTTTTTTTGAGATTGACCTGCGGGTCAGGAATTCCATTCGATGATCTGGTAAAAATCGTCCTTAAAACTGTCTCCGATGGGTATGATCTTTTTACCGATGTATATTTCATTACGCGCGATGGAATCGATATGGGAAAGGGATACGACATAAGAGCGGTGCACCCGGATGAACTCGTCGGCCGGCAGCTTGAAGGAAAAGGATTTTAGATTATTCAGGGTCAGGATAGGGTCGGACTTGCCTTTCAGGTATACCTGGGTATAGTCCTTCATGCCCTCGCAGAAAAGGATGTCTTCGAACCGGACCTTTATGATCTTGTATTCGGATTTGATAAAAACGAAGCGGTTGTTGCGGGCCTGGTGCAGGTAGATCGTTGTGGACAGGTAATCCTTGATCTTGTTGATCGTGGTAAGGAAGTTCTCGAAGGAGAGGGGGCGGCTGATATAGCTGAAGATATCCATCTCCGTCTCTTTCTTCTCCGTCTCGGCCTTTGCGCCACCAATGCAGATGACGATGGGATAATAGCCCGATTCTTTCAGCCGCAACAGGGCCCGGTGATCCAGCAGCCGCATGTCCCAGAATATGAGCTCGGCCCTCGACTGGGCCACCAGTTGGACGGCTTCGGCGGCCGACTCGCATTTGCCGGCAAAATTGAGCTTGGGGGTCCTGGAAATATAATCCCGCAGCAGGGCGCTCTGCTTGTTATTATCCTCAACAATAATGCAATTCAGCACTCCCATGGTGGGGATGCCCTTGCGGTGATGGTTTACCATGCCCGCAATTTACATTAATAAAACATTTTCCCTTTGGTGTACCAGAGATCCCGGTAGGAGATGGCAAAAGTGATATTGGCATAGCGCTGCTGCACCAGCTGATTGTCCTGGGTGCCTTTTATCCCGTATTGGAGGGTAATGCTATAGCTGAGAGGGCTTTTGAAAGAATTGATGCCGAATCCCGCAGTGACCCCCCGGTCGTCGATCTGTTTGCCATAGACCTGCAGGTAGGAAGTAGCGTAGTACAACCCTGCCTGGAAATAGCTCTTTTCGACCTTGGTATTGTAAAAGGTCTTGTTCCTGGAGATCTCAAAGCCGATGGAATACCTGTCGGAATTGACCAGGCCATAATTGCTGTTGTCGACGGCGTATTTCTGGTCCGACCAGGCCTGATGCTTGTAATCGCCCAGGAAGGTATATTTCTGGTCCTTGGTCATGGAGAAGCCGACCCCGAAGGAGTTGGGCAGCCTGAAATAATACTGGGACAGCTCCTGGCTCTTCAGGGCGACGCTATCGCTGTTCAGGACCGTAATATTGGAAGAGGCGAATAGATCGGATTGATTGGCGAAAGTGCCACCCAGGGAAAAGGTCCATTTCTTGCCCAGCTTGCCGTAATACTGCAGGCCATAGTTCATGAAAAGATTGCTCATATTGATGTCCCGGCTCGTAGAGGCCAGGGTCGCTCCATTAGGCGTCTGCAGGTTCTCTTTCTGGGAAAGGGTCCCGAAGATATAGGAGGCTTCCACGCCCAGGGACAGGTGATGGAAGAATTCATAGGAATTCCCCCAATAGACCTTGTTGAGGCCGCCATGGCCCTGGTAAAGGGAAGTGGCGATCTCGTTCACCGTCCCGGCGATATAATAGGGATTGCTGAACTCATAGTTCTGGGTGCTGAAAGGCGCCAGGCCGATGCTGGAGCCCCAGTGCTTGCTGAGCTTCATGCCCAGGGCCAGCCTCCGGAAAGTGATGTCCCCGGATTGGTTCTGGCCGGGGGTGACGGATTGGCCGTAATAGTTGACGACGCTGCCCCGGATGCCCATCTCCACGGCAAAGAACTGGTTGTCCAGCCCGCTGTAGGAGGCAGGGTTATTATTGATCAGGTAATGACCCGAGCGGTAAGCGATACCCGTATTGCTAAGGCCGGAAGTACGGTTGTAAAAATTATCCTCCAGGTCCCCGATGCCTAAAATGGAATAGGGGGAATTGTTGCCCTGCGCCAGCAATTGATGGGAAGAAGACACCGAAAGAATGAATATAAAAAGAGTCGTTAGTTGCTTGTTCATTATTACCGTATTATTCAAAAATTATGGCATGCCGGTTACCCCCTTTATCAGGGAGTAAGGTAGAGCGAAACATAATATATTTTCAGTGAGATCCTTTGTGTGACAGGGAAGGTCTTATCCGCCAGCAATACCCGGCTAAAGTCCGTATTGCTGACCGCCGAGGGCGTTGACATGATCAGCCCGTTCTCATTCACCGTCGTAAGGGCTATCTGTTGCTGGATATAAGGAGTGACGTCATAGGTATAGGCCGTATTGATGCCGTAGAGATAGTCTATGACCAGGTCTCCGTTCAGGACGCCACTCTGTCCCTGGAGGGGCGAACTCTGGAGGTTGTTCCTGTCCGTCAGGTAGAGGTTGAGCTGCGGAGGCAATTTATAGAGCGTGCTGTATTGCCCCGGCACCGGCCGGACGGTAAGGGTAGCCCGCAGCACACTGAGGTAATCCGGCCGCAATCGCAGATCCCGCAGGGAGGGGAAGGTGATCTTGGTAGAAAGTCCCGTCGCCGGCTGTATATACGTTACTCCATTGGTCAGACTGGAAGGGGTAAGAGGGGGTGTCTGCGGTTTCTGGGTCGGCAGGATCAGTTTCTTGATCGGATCCGTGGTCGACCGGTCTGCCACGATATTATTGAACTGTTGACCCGGGTTGTTGATCCCGAAATCGATGAATTTATTGGTAAGGAATACGCCCGGCTCATGATAATATACCCGGAGGGTCACGCTGTCCGAGAACCCATAGATGACCCCGTTGCTGGCCGGCGAGGGTGCGATGCAGAGCCCGCGGAAGAAATACTCGAACTTGGCGGGCGTGATGACGGAGTCCGACCGGTTGTACAGTTTGTTATACAGATCCTGCCCGAGGGCGTCCGATAATTTTATCTTTACGGAGTCCCCCGCATACTGGGTCGTGAAAGAAGCATTGGGGGCGATGGTCACCGTCTGAGAGCCCAATGGGTTGGCATTATCGACGGCGAACTGGGAATGATTGTAAAAAGTGAACTGCTGGTAAGGCAGCTGGTAAAGATCCGTTACCCGGTAGACCGTAAAGGTCTGCGCGAGGGTGGTATCGCCGTAATAGGAGCCTTTCTTCACCCGCATGATCAGGGCCGCGGAATCATAGGCCGCGAAGTTGCTGATGGTGGGAATGGTGCTGGGAGGCGCCAGTTGCAGAAAGGACCGGGAAGAGATAATGCCGAAATCAGGGTCCTGGTATTTTCCAACCAGCATGGTGCCCGTCCCGGCCGTGTTGATCGAATCCAGGTATAGGGTGGAAAGCTCCGCGCCGAAGGTATCGGCCACGACGATCTTGGCGTTATTATTGTTCTGCACGAAACTGGTCCCGAAACTGACAACGGGCTGTTTCTGGCAGGCGACGAAGAAGAATATTGCCAAAAAGGATAGTAAAAGAAAGTTCCGGTCTCTTTTCAGGTGATTATTTCTAGTCATGCTGTTTCTTATTCTGGCTTAATGGCTTTGCTTGAGTACAGACGCAATCTGCCCACCTTGTTTCTCACAAGTTTGTGCAATAATAAGGGGCCTAACTGTTACTATTTTGTTAGTATGTATTAGTGGGAATAAAAAAACGACAAACGGCTGTTTTTCATATACCAATAGTTGCCTTGACGGGGGACGGGACGGCGGACCGGAAAAGGGGTGTTAAAGGCCCTTTCTCCTTATTATTCAGGCAAATAAACGGCCCCGGACCATCGGCGTCAGAGGGGAAGGGGGATAAAACGCACGGGACCCTTTTTTTCGTCTATAAAAAATGGCGAATTGTCTATTAATAGTACCCGAACATACATTTTAACGATTTTGCTAAGACGACTTCAAATACATTAGCGAAAAATATCAAAAAAATATGAAGCGGATTAACATTGCGTTGTTCTCATTAATGTTATTGGTCGTCTTATTTTCTTGTTCCAAAACTACGCTGAATTATACGCAGGATGGTAACTGGGTGCTTCGTTCAACCTTTGGGGGGGTTCCCAGGAGCGAGGCGGTGTCTTTTGTAATAGGAGATAATGCTTATGTCGGTACAGGATTTGATCCTTCCAATCCCAATACAAGATTGAAAACCATGTACCAGTTCACTTCGGCCGGAAGCCTCGGTAACTGGACGCAGGTAGCTGATTTCAGCGGTACCGGCAGGGCTTCTGCCGTCGCTTTCAGCGTTGGTGCAAAGGGTTATGTGGGAACAGGTTATGACGGATTCCGCGCACTGAACGATTTTTATGCCTACGATCCGGCCGGCAACAGCTGGGCGCAGATAGACTCCCTGAAAGACGTCAATGGCAATAACAAGCCAAGATATGACGCAGTAGCCTTCGGGATCGGCAATTTCGGCTATGTGACCACCGGCTATGACGGCCAGTACTGGCTGAACGATTCCTACCAGTTCGACCCCGGCACCGGCCATTGGGCGCAGAAGGTCAATCTGCCCGGCAACAAACGTTCCGGCGCCACCGCTTTTGTATATAACAATAAGGGATATGTAGTGACCGGCACCAACGGGGAAGCCAGCAGCACGGGCGCAGTAGCTGATTTCTGGGTATACGATCCCGCCAAGGGCGATGCGGATGCATGGACCAAATTAAGGGACATCTCCAATACCAGCACCGATACCTACGATGACCTGTACAGCAATATCATCCGCAGCAATGCCGTATCCTTCGTCATCACCGGCACCGCCAGCGGCGACAAGGCCTATATCACCACCGGCAAGAACGGTAGCCTTTACAGCTTCACCTGGGAATATGATTTCGCACATGATACCTGGCTGCAGAAGACCCCTTACGAAGGTCCGGCCCGCGAAGGCGCTGTGGGCTTCTCGGTGAAGAACAGGGGCTTTGTAACGACCGGCACCAGCGGCAGCACCGCTTATGACGATCTGAGGGAATTCCATCCCAACGAAGTTTACAATGTCAACGACTAAGGTCTTTTCTCAGAAATGGGTGACGGCCGCGCTGTTGATCGCTATCTTGATAATATTGTTCGGGGGCTATTTCCTCCGGCGCAAGTGGGAGAGGGACCGTGCGAAGAAGTATGTTTTTGTAGAGGTCCGGGCCTTTCAGGGACCGCTGGGATGGGGATACGACATCTTACAGGATAAGAAAGTATATATCCACCAGGACATTATCCCGGTGTTGCCCGGCAAACAAGGTTTTCAAACCAAAGAAGAGGCCCTGGCCGTTGGCAGGAAGGTAC
>Ga0307517_10002167_pt1 | contig 31823 bp, 46 predicted proteins | sample 23_EM_MG_FD_194515 | JGI IMG/M metagenome (GOLD analysis project Ga0307517, IMG submission 194515) | Populus trichocarpa ectomycorrhiza microbial communities from riparian zone in the Pacific Northwest, United States - 23_EM | ecosystem: Host-associated > Plants > Roots > Unclassified | place... | reverse complement strand
AATGCTATGTGCTCAGTGGCAATGTCGTGCGAGTTCGACTGAGTCGTGGTATCCACCGTAACGTCTGCCATTGGCGTTGAAGTGAAAGGCCCGATTGAGAACACACATGCAAAAATAATATTTTATTTAAGCATAAGTACTTAATTCCAAAAAATTGCTATCCAAGTTTGATAACCAGAAATAAAAGGAATTATCGTTTATTCCTTATCGTAAACGACGCGGACATGACCAGCGTCGTCCATGCGTGCGCTACGGGTATACTCAAGTAAGGATTTATGAGATTGTGATTACAACAAGAATACTTGCATAGTTTCATCAGCCAAGCTCGTCGTGTCTTTTACACGAAGATAAATCATTGGAAGGGCGAACAATAACCCAGCCACAAGAAGTACCCAGGTAGAAACAAACATGTTCATATATCTGTTGCAATCACATTAGTCAAAATCCAACACAAGTAAAATCCACTGACGGTATCTTCTGCCCGTCGGCTCTCCAAATGCCAGCTGCACCAGCAGACTGAAGTGACTTATCTGTCGCGGAGAGCATCAGGAACAACCCTTCAGGAGAAAATGAGACACATACAGAGACCGGAGAAGTAAGCGAGCTTAGCAGGATCATTCGACATGGCACCCATAATCCAGTACGCGGTAGTCTGCCACATTGCATCCAAAACACCAAAGAAGAAATAGAGCCAAATTCTCGCAACATAACCCACGTCGTGAATGCCCATCTTGTGGGCATCGGGAGGGATCGAAGTGCGGGTGTAATCTCTAAACGAGAAAATGATTCAGTTTGGCTTGCAGAAAAAGGCCAGAGGAAACAGACTTCTGATAGAAGTAAGCCCAAATATGAACGGCGAACACAACAATGAAGAGAACTGTCCATCCGACGAAAGCACGGGCACGACGCTTAATAGCCTTATGATCTAGGAGGAGGCCAATCATAATAGAGCCTATGATTTGAGCGATCCAGTATACGAGGTTGTTAAGCGAACGAGCTTGGATGTTGAACAATGCCGCATTGTAGGCGTTGAATTCTACACAGACAATCAACACATCATAAAAACGAGAGTTCTAAAGACTTACGCCAGGTATAGAACCAATTTGATGCAAAGAACATGGGGAAGAGCAAGACAATTAGCGGATCATCTCTGACAGCAACCCAAAGTCCACAAATCTCCACTTTCCACGAAGGATGACGACCTGTGGTTACTTTAGTACCATCGGTACGAACTATCTTCCGCGGATCGACCATGATTAGAGGCAGCAATGTCCCAAACAGAGTGAGAACAAGAAAAGCGATCTGGAATGTTATCAGAAAAAGTTCTCTACCTGAATCTTGACAGACAACATACATAAGTGCTATTGCTGACTAGAACAATTCCAAATTGTCAGTCTTGAACAACCACGATAGCACACCATACCCGAATTTGCCTTAACAAGCAGAGTCAGCATAGAATTCAGGACACATAGCAGGAATAAACCAACACTTGAGTGGAAGTTCAAGCCCAAAGAAACGGCTGAACCAATAACAGCGCCAAGGTTGAAAATAGCCCAGAAGATGCTAATAAACCTTCCCTTCTGAATTTCGGTGGGGTACGACAGGATAAGGGATCCCTGAGCGGTCCACAGCAAACCGGCGCAAATCCCGAGAATAGCGCCAGCAGCAATGACGAAACCACCAGCACTACTGTGGATATTCATAGCACTAAATGTTGGAATACTAAGAATGCATGGAGAGCAAAAATGCGGCGACTTACAGGTAGGAGGCGATGTAAAGACCATAACCCAAGCTTCCAATGAACAAAGTCAAACGAGCACCAATCTTATTATTGACTGATCTATAGGATATATGTGGACACTGCAATCCACAGAATCAATAAAGGACCAACTCACCCAGCAAAAAAGGCTGAAACAGCAAATGTGGCATAAAGAGCCGAATTGGAATTCGCACTCGTTTGGGAATCGACCTGCCCGCCAGCTCCCAAACCGTTCAAGGCATTGAAGAGGCCTAGTAAGGGGAAGAGCTAAAAAACCATGTTCTGTTCCGAGAGAAGACTACCTGCCTGGACACATGAAACAAACCAGACCCAGCATCGTCACCTATTCCATGCTCAATGCCTTAACACATTAGCGGCGCCAGTGATAAACGGACCTGAGTCACAGGATGTGAATATATGGCGTAGAACCCCTTTTGCCTCTCGTGGATGGCAGGAGACTCAGTCTCAGCACCAGAAGAATGATGACTTTTATTTGTCGAAATAGGTTCTGCCATGGCTCCGAGTGGTATGAGTGAGTGGGTCAAATGGCAGTTGAACGGAAGAAGCACGGTAAGAAGCACGAGCAAAATCTGCGGCAACTTCCTCCGTTTCCCGAGTCCTGCACCTACTGTGAATTATACAGGAGACCCGCGTTGTTCGGCTCCTTGAGTAGATTGGGTCACTATAGCGTTGGGGCACAGTTTCTGAGGAAAGAGCCAGTCAAGGAGTCAAACACTGTAATGCAGGTGTTTTATATGTCCGCAGAAATCTCAGCGAGCTCGAGGTGCCACAAGCCCATAACTGGATTAGTAGTTCGTTTCAGGATACATTGTGAGAAAACGATCTTGAAGCGGAGTAACTAAGCCAGGACCCGACGAATGGGATAGCGAAGTCTGAACCTCACAATAACTGTAATTTCCCGCATGAATATCGTGTAAGATGCACACTAAACACATTCGTTTAACTCATGAAAGATGCGTGACCTTTTGGGTAAAGTACATCGACGACAAAAGACCGGCGAAAAGACGAATGGAAAGACAAAATTTGCGGCAGATATTAACGCATACGGTTGATAAGGAGAAAACGTCTAAACGGGCAGATAGAAAGAAAGATATGTTGTGCAAGCGAGTAAAGATTTTGCTTACGGCGAACATAAAAAGAAGAATCAAACTCAAGAGGAGTACGAGCTTCTACGAAGGTGCTGTGCCTGCTGCTGAAATTTACTCAGCTGTGGACTCTGCGTTTGTAGTGGCGGGGGTGCGAGTCGAAGAGCTTACGTTGGCGAGAACGGGTTTAATCACATTGAAATAAGTGATTTGCGCACCCTATCCGAAGAGTGAGCCAAATGTGGAAAGAGAAAATATAAATGACGCACCCGGAACGCCGGCAGTTGGAGCCAAACAACGAAAATTGATTTCAGAGCATAGTACCAAGGGACGTAGTGAAGGACAAGGCGAATGGCAAAAGATTCCAAGAAGTTGAAGTATCCAAAGACGACCCAATATGTAAGCCATTGGACATCGTCGTGGGGTGTTGGTGTTTCGATCGCCTTGAAGGAAAGATAGGCCGGGAGACCCCAACCAACGAGGTTGGAAACAGGAGCGGCGAATGAGTTGAAAGTGTGCAAGAAGATAAGCAACACTACCCCGCCGATGACAGCGTACGTCTTTGGAACCTGAGTGCGCTCCTCGAGATGGTTGAGGGCTGGATACTTGGAGAGCTGTAGAACGCGTGTCAGAAAAAAGGAGAGATTTCGTCCTTGACAGACTCGCCTCCTTGTCGAGCTGGCCAGCATAGTAGCTTGCTTTGTTTTGGGCCTGAATAAAGGCAGGGTGATTCTGAACTTTCTGAGCTGCGGACATGATGGTGGTTGCGGAAAAAGACACTGGGACTGTTGCGGTTGGAGTGAGGCGCGAGTTGATATGGGTGGTGACACGTGTTTGTTCGCAGGAGCATCAGCCCCAATGACTGCGCACACAGCTCATATCCATCATGGCAGACCAATTCGAGAAGCTCAGGGTATGTGTTCTGCCCTTTCTTTACACGCAATTAACACCTCCGAAAGGCATTGCACCACTCGTTGCCACCTTTTACACCAACGATTCCAACTGGCTTGCTTCCTTTCGTGGCTGCATTCTGTCTCTTGGCCACGTTTTGCCTGACCTTTTATTTCTCCACGTATGTTCAGCGTTTTCTTGATTCCATAACCTGCTGACGATTTGTAAAGTCTCCCTACAAACAGACTATCTCTAAAAGAGCCAGCAGTCGCTCTCTTGGCGAGTGCACTTGGTGGCTTCGGCGTAGTCGCTTTGTTTTGTTCCGTTGGTGTATACGTGTAATGACACATTCAATTATTGACCCGCCAGCCATATTTGCAGGACACGCACTGTGCTGCAAGCTCAACCCTGTGCTACGTCCTCGCGAAGCAGATGAGACTCACGGTGTACAAAATTGTTGATCCTTCATCGGCGCTTCGCAACTGGAAATTTTACGGTCGACGGCAATTTATCCCACCAAATAAATAGTCAGGCTTACCTGCACTTCCTTGGAATAAGCGTTTGGATGTCCGCAAGTCGGGCATAATTCTGAAGTCTTTCACATGTTTTGTCATAATCTCGTTACTGGATAAGAATGCGTACTCACCAACGTCCCTTGGTCACCCTGGTCGTGTTGTTTCGTCTGTGTTTTCCGTTTCTGTCGCAGAGCAGATGGAAATGCCTCTGGAGCCGATCGCGTGGTTACAACCAAATTTTCATAAGCTGTTTTGAATTTGTCGCAACTATCAACTTTCACTCTCAATCACTGATTCAGGAACCACTCCTCACAAGACGCCGACTCCTCGCGACCACACTGCTCACATGCTATCACCGATTCACCATCTCTCGGCAACGATAGCAGAGTACCGCAAGTGGGACAGAACAAAAGGGATCCTTTTGAATCAGTAAGAAACTCTAGAACTGCGAAATACTTTATGGATCGCTGACCAACTCTGTGTGCGCTCAACATGTTACGCGACAAGGACAATTGCCAATTTCAATTTTCAATTTGCCAACGTCCGCGTCACGTGCTGGTGTCACAAAAACATGTCCAAAAAAGGCAAGTATAATCACCCCTTGTCTTTGTGCTACTTTTGTTCGAATCTCAGGAGATCTGCTCGAGAATAAAACAATAGCATGTAGCACACCCCTTTTGTATTCCGCCACCTTTCACGCCCAATCTCGATCCGTCTGTGGGTCCTTCGCTTTGTGGGAGCTATAATACGGAAGCTGTCAACCGTATCGTTGCCCTGAGCTTACCTCTCTTCCACCACCACCACCACCACCACCAGCGTTTTAGCTGCATCTCGAAGTTCCCCCCTTTTCTTCTTAGCCGACACGCAGCGCGTGTACCTGGGCGATCCTTTAGACACTCTCCTGCTCTTCCATCATCACGAACCATGTCCCTAGTCACGCCCACGACCACCATGCCCCAACACGAGATGGACGGCCTCATGGAAACACTTCGACGGGCTAATGCCCTTCACTCCCAGCTGGCTGCTGCATCCCGCGCCCTCTCCCATCCTGCGCATAAGGCCCGCAAACAAGCCAAGGCACTTCGCCTCTCAATAAGCGTAGAGGCAGCTTCCACGCTTAACCACAAGTACATAAGCGCGATCCCACTTCCTGTCTTGGAGTTAGTTCCATCCCCCCCTCCAGACATGGATCATGCTATCTTTGTAGCCGATGCTACGTCCGTCGTGATCGCCGCCCCCGTCCCCCGTTATCCATTTCAAATCGCGACGCACGGACTGGCAAAAACAACAACGCGTCCTGCTCTGCGATGTGTTATTCCCACTATCACTGTTCAGGAACACATCGTTTCCTCTGTCCCTGACCTGTGTACCCTTGGCTCAAAGTGGTCAGCGTCCACCACTGGTTCCGGAGAAACGGAAGTAGAGGACGATGAAGAGGGCACTATAGAGCCGGATATCCCTCAGCCCGCGCAAATTAGAGTGAGGTATGCGCGCGCCGACGATAATGAGAATATGGACATCCTCGTATCTCCTGATGACTCGGATGACTCGGATGATTACGACCAGGAAGGCGATGAAGCCCCGCCCCAGAACAACCAAGTGCTCTCCCAGCGTCCGCCGCTTCCAACTCGAATTCCTCGACAGGCTGCACCTGCATGGCAAAAGCAAGTGCAGAAGTCTTCGCCTCGAGAAGGTGAAGCAGGTCTCGCCCACTTCAGCTCAGGGTCAGACACATCCCAGTCATCCCTCGAACTTGCCACGCCTGTGAGTATTTCCGTTCCTTACTTTCTGACCCCAATCTGACAAGTGCTTCAATACTGATCAGATCACATCTGAAGAGCTACCCGTATCAATGACCCGCATAAAGCGCAAATCCCTCGAGGACATTGACATGGATTGCGACGACTATGATTATATGGTGGTGGGGAAACGCGTCAAGTACGAGCGCAGGGTGTCAAACGAGCGCCGAGGTCACCACCGTACGACTTCCTGGTTCCGCAAGAGCGTTTGAAGAGCCAAGTAATGACAAAAACGACACAACTTTATTCCCTTCCTAATTTATATTCCAGGTACATAATCTCATTTTCGACACCTACGTCTTTTATTCTGCACTCTTTTCAGTCCCTCGGATTTGTTCGGGAGAGAATTCCCAACCTGCACCATACGCTCCTTCATGCCTTTTAAATTATTCTGTTCTGGACTTTTCTATTCCGAATGGACATAGTAATTACCATTTACCAATAATCGATGAAGCAACGCCGTTTTCGTAACGTAGATACCATTCTTTTCATTTTATTGCACTCACTCAGTCATTAGTGATCCATATTTAAGTCTCCCTATTTTCGTGTTTCTCCAGGAAAATTATATTACAATTACTGTATTCAATAACTTGAACTAAGTGTCGTTATAAAATATATGAATCCCAATAATTAATTTCAGTGATTCATACTCAAGGCTTGTTGCTCAAAATTAAACTACATTTATGGAGCTTCCAAAGAACTTGAAATTAAATGACCTCGAGTCCCGCCTAAGACAAGTTTTAGTTTGACATGAGCTGCCTGGCAGTGTGTCGTCATGTATCACAGTGACTTCTCGAGTTTCACGCTTTTCGATGGTTGCCCTTCAAGTTACTTGGACAGATAGATCAATGAGGGCTCCTGTTTTGTAACTTGTGTTGTTTTTCCTGATGCTTGGCTGTGTGGCTGCATGTGGTGATTCGAGAAAATGCACGCCAGTTACCAGCCAGTTACCATGGATGAAAACTTCGAAGTGCCACATGGTTTCAAGTTGGACATTCGCTCAAAGCAGCTAGCCTGTCTTGAGCCTGTCGTAATTCGTTCACAAAAATCATTTCCTTCAACCTGCAGATTTCCTCCTCTCACGCTGATCCCCACCGCTTACAAGGTCCTCCGAGCTCGTGCGTCTTAGTACTTAGACTACTTGTGGCACGTTAATCTATAGAGTCCAAAAAAAAAAAACCTGCTAATCGTTGATTTGAAATAAATATCATCATCATTGCTAGGTTGCCGTTCTCCAACACTCACTGAATAATCTCTGCAATGTCTGAAAGTACGCATAGATCTGGTGACCAGCGGTGCAAAAGCCAATAAGTCTCGGAAACGACGAGTAACCGCTTCCCTAGTTTCAGTGTCACATCATTGCAGTAAAGTCTGGCTCATTCCACAACACCACATACTCAAATGCTTTGTTCCAAAAGGGTGAACTCATGAACAACCTGACGCTCGGTAACACAATTGAATGCTTCCAAAGAATTTACAGTTCCCTGAGTTAGATGATAAGGAAAACGGCGATCAACTTTCGTAATTGATCAAATTAAATGAGTAGTCAAGGAACCAACCTGAACAGCGGCCCAGAAGACAGCATCTTGTTCCTCCTAAGGCATTTCCCTGGCTCGGATTTATTAAATGTCAAACAGAGAGGTCTTCTCTGACGGGTATATCAGGACGGTTTTCCAAGCGATACAAACGCAGGGACAATTAGCACATGCCGCAATCCCCAAAAAAAATCAATCAAAAAATGGTAGCCAAGGCCCCATCTTCCCCCCTCCCGGCCCCTAGTCCTGCCAACAAGTTTCCGGCACCAACTCCAGGTCCATTCTTCCCAAACGTAAAACCGACCCAGACCCCCCGTCCAAACTCTTCCTCCTTCTCTTTCACCTTCTCTACATTTTTTTGTTTCTCTTTCACCTCAGCATATTTGGCCATGTCCTCTGGACTGGAAAAATCGTCATAGTATCCTGTATCAATTTCCGAATCCAGGGACGGGACAAAAGGCGCCCGACCTGAGCGGAGGTAGTCCCATGGGGTGGATTTGAAGAAAGGATGGGAAGTTACTTGAGAGAGGGTAGAATAGCGAACGCTGGCATGTGCAATCAGGCTGGGCGCAAATGTATGTTTTAGTGGATCTGACGACAAGGGATTCATTTGACTGACCGAGTGACAGCGTCCCATGCGACATCTGTGAGGTTAAATATCAAATCCTCTGGTTTATCATATTCTGGCCGTCGAAGAACTTTGGACCAGTTCTTGAGATTTGTCCATGTTTCTTCTTGAGTACTGCCGCTAAAGGGAGGGAAACCGGCCAAGAATTCGAAGAGGATGCAACCGAGAGACCAGTAGTCCACTGAGTAGGTGTACGGTTTAGCTCTGAGAACTTCGGGAGCCTAAGAATATATGAGCGATCAAGAAAGACGAAAAGTGAGGATAATTGCAGTTATACCATATAATCGGGGGAGCCAACTATGGAGTCCGCATAGCGAGGGTCTTCCTGTCGTATGGATCGGTAGATGGACCGCCTCTCCATAGTTGATCGATGGATGACTTGGTTATCCTTCACTTTGTCTAGTTTTACTTTAAGGGATTCTATTCGTTTGGGGTTCAGAGCACCAGTTGCAAGACCAAAATCTGTCAATTTAACGTGACCTGTGCCGTCAACGAGGAAATTCTGGATACAAAGAATCATTAGTTAAACAACATACATATGAATAACAGACTTCACTTCTGGCTTAAGATCACGATGGATATACCCAAGCTTATGTAGTTCAGTTACGGCTGCAAACATTTCACTGATGTAAAATCTTGCATGTTCTTCCTTGAGCACACCGGAATTGTTGAGAAGTGTCCTGAAGTCGCCTCCAGGGACGTATTCCATGGCGAGATAGACAAACTCTGGGTCCTGGAAGGCGTACAGCAATCTGACTAGCCAAGGAGTTTTTGTGGCGGTGAGAATATCTCTCTCCACTAAAACATGGCGGATCTGTCCACAATCAGCCTTGGTCGTTTTTGTAAGCTCATAAGGAGCCTACCTCGTCCATTTTAAACAGGGTCCTCTTCCGCATTTTCTTCAGAGCACAAACCTCGCCCGACTCTTGTTTTCTCGCGAGGAAAACCTCTCCATACCCTCCTTGACCAACCTGAGCGATAATATGGAATTGATCAACCTTGAGCTTCGTACGCCGTTTTCTCAACACTACCCGCTCGCGACCACAATATGATTTGAATTCCTTAGCATAGTCTTGACCTTTCACACCTCGCACAGCCGTATCCTGATCAAATCTGGATCGTCGATCCTTTCTTGCGGAAATGTACCCGAGCAGTTGGAAATAATAATCCAGAAAGTCTAATACATGACGGCCATCAGATCGAATCAGAGGAGGTTAAGAGGCAAAAGACATGGGCATACAAAGCTGGGCCACGGTTGCTTTCCTCTTCACCTCTGCACTGTCCAGATGCTCCTTTTCCCAAGGTTGAAAAACAACACCCTGCTTAACTGTAGTAGCTACCCGGGCCGTTTCCATGTAGATATCGTCGTTCCGATCCAGGGGCAACTTTGCCGTGTTCATGCGGATGTCGGTGTAGCACTGAATTTGGGGAATCCCCTTGGCCGTTTCCATCTGAACATCCCGATAATAATAGGGGGAAGGTACTGATGGCTGCTTGTTCTGACCAGTTTTTGAGTCTGGTAGCTTCGAAGCAGGCTTCTTCGGCGACGTAGATCCTGCTGGCATTGTGCTGTATTGGATGAAGTCTGGAAACCTTTTCCTACGAGCGAACTCGAGTCACGTGCCACTCAATATATATATATGTTCTTTATCCTAAAATCCCAAATCCATAATCATTATCTAAGATTTCGGTTATACATATCATTCTTACAGTCAGTTTGAGATAAACCATTTGTCGGATGGAACTCAGTGTAGAATTTTGAACAAAAAGGTATGAACTTTTGCCGAAATACACGTGAGTTTCCGAATTTGATCGTGATTGCAACCAGATTCGGTCCTTCCTCAACAGTCCGGCCGTCGTTGTCGTTGTCGTTGTCGTCGTTCACGTCGTTGACGACCGCGAACTCGCCCTTTGCTCTGGTGTAGGCGTATATCTGGCATCGTTGGTATTTTACTCATTCTTATCCAACGCGTGCTGGACAGAACAGGCACTTTTGACTGCATTGCATTTGCACCCAGTCCATGGCCGTTCTGGCAACTCCTGACTGGCTCTACAATACACGGGACAACACAATGGACATTCCCACAAGACAACAGAGGACGTCCCCCGCCATTGAGGCCAACGGTCAGCAGCAGCAGCAGCAGCCTGGTCAGCTACAGTACCAGCAGCAACAGCAGCATTTCCAACAACAGCAGCAATTGCTTCAGCAACAGCAGCAGATGTTGTTGGCAGCACAGCAGCAACAGTCCTTTACATATCCTATTCAACAGCAGCCACATGGCAGCTGGACGCCCAACATAACTGCGGCGCCCTTTTATCCGTCCTTTTTTCAGCAGCAGCAGCAGCAGCCTCAGCCTTATCCAGGTCCCCAGGGCACTTACTTTGATCCTGCGAATGCTCAATTTGCGGCCCAGTGGGCTTATCAGCAGATGATGTTCAACGCCCAACACACCTTCCCGCAATCTCAACGTCAGAACCAGCCTCCGTCACCCAACATCTTTAACCCGTTTCCAAGCGGTACTCCCCCTCCACCCCCACACCGACAGATGTCTGCAGACCAGTACCCGGGTTTTCACCCCTACAGGCGTCCGAATCGTCAACAGTCTTCCTCCGCAGATGGTTCTTCTGACAGGCGGCAAGGTCCCCCTCACCCACCTTACGCGCGCCCCGACGCTTCAGCATCGTCTTCGTCTATCAGTTCATCCGGTTCACGACAACGTACAAACAGCAATCAAAGCATAAAAAGCAGTAATAATAATCATTCTAGTACCAGTCGTCGTGGTTCTCCTGTTTCTGCAACAGCAGGCGGACAAAATTCTACACGAGGCTCTCCATCGACAGGAGGTAGTTCTTCCTCTCCGAATTTGTCCCAACCAGCGAACCCGAGTCCCCTCCGCCAACCTCACCACCGTAGTCCATCCACTTCTTCAACGTCAACAGCCACGTCCATACGTCCGGGTGCCCCTCTTTCCCCTTCCCTTCCCACCTCATCCGTTTCCACAACCTCTGCTACTGCTACTACCACCACTACCATCACATCGGGCAACAGCAGCTCTACCAATTCTCCCACACCACGACTCAATCGACCATCTCCACTTTCTCAAGGCACATTTACTGCGTCCGAGAAACGTATTTCCCGTGACGATATTGACCTAGGTGCATTGCAGGATGCAGCTCAGCGGGAGAGCTCAAGGAGTGGTGGTCTGAAGGGAAGATTGAGACGGGCATTGTCCTTCAACACTGCCCAGGTACTGAAAGAGGAAGAGGCTGTAGAACAAGATGACGACGTTTCTATCAAAGCCTCCCAAATTAACAACAAAGCGAAGGGTAAGGCGACAGCAGCATCAACTGCGACCGCTTCTGGTTCCTCGTCCAACGCCAACTCGGATAAGCCTTCTTCACCAAGTACGAACCCACCAGACAGTGCAGTCGACGACGGATCCTCAACACGAGCAGCCCAGCCAAAGAAGAAGAGCCGGGCTGCATCTCTCTTTAATTCGCGAATGAACATGAGTACTGATAATATCTCCCTCTCTTCAACCGTCAGCAGCGCTAGTGTGATGATTCGCAAACTGGGGGCCATGGGCAAACTCGCAAGACGGAATTCCTTGGCTGGTATCGCTTCGTTATTCAAGGACAAGGACAAAGACAAAGAAGGCGATAATAAAAAGAAGAAAAAGGACAGAAAGCATTCTGCGAAAGCGGAGGCGAGCGAAGCCAGTGTGTCACATGTCACAGCTGAGCTGGACAGAATGGGTGGAGACTGGACAGTCAACAGCGCAGAACTGCAAGGCCTCACACCGGCAGCCAAACTAGCTCGACAGCACACCCTCAAATCTAATGCTGAAGCTGCTGCGAGAGCTAAGGAGGCAGCAGCAGCAGCTCGAGATGCTGAGGCAACAGCAGCTTCGTTGGTTTCGGGTGCTAATAAAATGAATGGGAACGGTGTGGCTGGTGTAGCGGCATGGGATAAAAATACGGCTACACGACAGGGATCTCCGATCAAAAGTCCAGCGGGGAATGTTCGTATCAACGAGGATGGTACGAGGACGTTAATCGAAGACGATGATGAGGACAGCGATGAGGAAGGACACTACGGGTATCAGGCCTCCCCTTCGTCTTCATCTTCGTACGGAGGCCATCCACATTCAGACGGTTGGGATGATGACGATGATTGGGAATTAGAAGGAGATGAAGATGTGACCATCCGAGGTGCGGACGTGAGCAGTGGTGGTAGCAGGAGTGGTGGTAGCTTTGATGAAGATGGTTTTGATCATCCCCATGGAGCAGTTTATGGACGCCCATCAATGGAGATGGAACCCTGGGCTGTTGATGTTCGGCGGAGTGTAGAGAGGAATAAAAAACCTGCAAAAGGAATTTTGAGGAGTCCGTTTTTCTTCATCTTCCTCATCCTTTTTCGTTCTTACCCTACCGCCTTCCAGATGCTCAGAGTTATGACCAAACTCGGTACCTTCAACACCACGCAGCCATCACGAGTCGAGGCCGATCAAACTCGTATACCTCAACCAACACCAATACCGAAATTGGGCCTCTCGCACGAATGCCCACTCCCGATCCAGACCATATCGATGGATTGCGACATAACCCCCGCTCGTCACCGTTGACGGATGTTGCTCCGTTCTCTCTTCCGCCTCTTTCCTTTGAGTCATCTTCTACCCTAAATGTCTCATTCAGCCCCAGCAAAGACCTACTTTCCGCCCCACCCATTGCCACATCCCACTCCGATTCTCAAGGTCAAAATCGCACATCAGCCATTTTCCAAAATCCGATATTTAATTCTTCTGCACCTGCACTAAGTTTGGGTCTCCTCAGTGCTTCAACCAAATCCCCTCCAACTCTCACCCACCGATCTCAAACGGCCCCAACAAAACGCCTTACCTTTGCTTCCAACCTCTCAGTGTACGATACATTCCCTCCAGCGGTATATGATAGGCGGAGCGAGCCGGCGACGTGGAACAGGTTAACCCCTGCTCTTGCACAAAGGATAAAAGAAGAATTGAATTCTTACAAGATGGAAGAGATGGAAGTTCATGCAGCTAGTCGGATTCAGTACGTCTTTTTCTTGATTTTATCCCTAATCCTTAACTGATATCAATAGTACCCAATTTTTTGTATGAACGAACGGACGGACAGACTACCTTTGTCGCGACTTGACGGTGAATCTAATCATACCCAGCTTGTTCTGGACTCTTTCTTTCTCGTCATTCATTCATTGTGATCTTTGGGCACCTCGTCCTCTTTCGGATGACTATTTCACCCCTCAAAAACAACTCCCATTACGTCGTTCTGATTTTGATCTAATGTGTGGTGCAGTTTCTGAATTTTCTTTCTCTATGGGCCGTTGGGCCAAATATCTATACTCTTTTTCCTGCCTTCCTTCTCATCGTCCTGTCCTGTCCACGTTGCCATCACCTTACTAGTCTCTCTTCCTCTGCCCACGCATAAAATTGACTTTCGGACATGGATTTACCCCTGCAATTGCATTCGACTTTATTATTATCCTACATATACCCGCACCTCATCCCAATCCAATCCTTGCTTTTTGCAACATTGACAACATGATAGAAAATGGGTGTGGAAATCTTCGCTTGTTATAGTCGTCCTTGGATCCCTTCTCTTCCCTATTACTCCTCATCCTACAACCACGAATACATACTGGCGATCTGTTGTTTCTTGCACAACGCCTCGCCCATCTCCATTGCTACTATCTAGCATTCACGGACTGAACATTGGACCACTTGTATACTATAATAGGCCTTATGCAGTCGTTTCAACTCACACTCATTTACCATGATCATTAAAGTATTGTAATTATTCGTTGCCTTCCAATCAATGTTTTTGCTGTCGATAATCTATTTCATAACATACTGAGGATAGATATTGATATAACGTCTACAAGTCTGAACTGATATACATAGTTCGCATAAAAAAAAACAAATCCAGGGAAGAAGAAAAAAAGAGATCAATTGTTATATATCCCAATCATTGGTCGCTTCCCAGCCACCTCTATCCCTAATACCAGGACTTCCAAACTTCGTTTTGGACTTGGCTTTCCTACCCGCTAGCTCCTTGTACATTCCCCGCATCTCCAACTTTCCCGGCTTAGTCGTTTCTGCTTCGATTCGCCACTGTTCTTCCTTTATTTCCCTTGGTGTTTGATAGCCTGACATCCCTCTAGACGGGGTAGTATATCCGGAACTAAGCCCGGAGTATACAGTAGGTGGAGACGAGCGATCTCGTATTGATTTTAGATAGGCAAAACGCTACATAATAAGTTTTGAATAAAATTGAAAAGAATTCTCGGATGTGAAACAATATAACGAACCCAGTTTTGCTTTGATTCTCGTTTCGTCCACTTTCCAGGCGGAAGACTGTCATCGTAAAAATTTTCATTTCTGTAGTGCCTGAACCAAACTGATTCCGAGTTGTGATCATAAGTGAAAGGCGATGACTCAAAAACTTACCATAATTCAATGTCTGACTTGAACTCCATTTTTTTGAAACGAGAGCACAGTTTGCCAAATCTTTGATTGATAATCTTAAAAAAATTTTCTGAGACAAATCGGTAGGCAGAGCTTTGAGGGGATCTCCCCGGTTTGACGAGAGAATGAGCGGTCCTCTGACTGGCCGCGAGGATGCTCCCTTAACGGGAGAAGATGGCCTGGTACGAGTTGGGGAGGTAGGCAACGACACCTAACATCCGTCGAGGAAGTTATCCACTGATAAGACAAGGACTTACCACATTCACCAAATCATCGTCAGAGTCTGGATTTTCTTCCAATGAAGATCGCCGTGTCCTTTGTCGACCATTATAATTATAGGGCCTACCCTCTATGTCCTCAACATTTGCCTTGAGCACATCCTGTAAGAGACTCATGGTGGTGTAATGACATGACAATCGTATGTCTGTGGCTCCACTTGTAAGCTTGCCAAATGTGTATTACGATCTGACGTTTGGCGCTCCGAACGGCCCGGATGACTCCGATTCAAGAATTCGAATACATATGTTCCCTATACTAAATGGAATCCAATCTCCAAATCGCAACGCGACCATCATTTCCCCCAGACGCGAAATAATTTTCTGCAAGGCTAGAATCAACCCACCAAATACAATTTTCATGCCCCTTCATCGTACACTGTAGCAAACTGGTCCGTGAATCCCAAACACACAAAAGTTCGTTCGAGGCAGAAATAATCCACTTCCCATCAGCCGAGATAGTGACGCCTCGAACGTCGCTCTGTAAAACAGGTCAGAGACGGAACAAAAGATCGAGAACAAAGTTTGCAAAACGCACCGTGTGCCCAGTGAAGCTCAAGGATTCGGTAAATTCCAATATATCTTCCTGAACTTCTCCAAAGAAACTCTGATCCCAGTACTTTAGTGTTTTGTCCCAACTACCAGTCACCAGTCCCGTTCCATTCGGCATGTGTGCTATAGTTGCAGGACGATCGTGGCATTTCCATTTAACCTCCTGGCCTGTACGGTAATGGACTCTGGTTAATTCTCCGGTATAATCCGTTGCTGTGACATATCGACCATCTGGGGTCAGTCTCAGAGAATAATAAGGGCTGTCAGAATACGAATAAATTCTGCCTGAACCATCTCGCATGGACCACGCGCAGACTGTGCAGTCGTGTGCAGCCGAGACAACGAAACGGCCATCGGGAGAGAAATCGACACCGCTAACTCCACCACGATGTCTGAAGTCATTACGAACATGTTTTTTTGCAATATTCCATACCTGACAGGTCAGTGCATTTTAATTACTTCAGACAGCAAGATCTTAGAAGAGGCCATACCCTTATAATAGCAGACCCATGTCCAGTGGCAATGTATTTTCTATCTGGAGAAAAAGACATGCTCCATAGGCGGTCCCTTTCAGGGGGAAGGTTCGTCGATGAAAGTTCGGCAAGAATGCTACCATCAAAGATTGAAATGGGCATTCGAATGGACAGAAAGGATGCATGGCTGACCAAGTCCTTTTCCCGAGCCTCACATCGTGGATGCAGATCTGCCCGCTGTCGAGTCCCACCGCAAGATAATAACCATCTGGGCTAAACCTCACACATGATACCTCTTCCGTGTATACCAAGACATCCACCAATTTCACATTCATGGATGGTTTGATCTTCTTATTAAGGGTGATGGACCAACCATCAGGTTCATCTCTGATGGAGAGGACGGGTGCATGCGGGGGATCATGATTGGAAGCAGGTGTAGGACTAGGTTTAGAGGAAATGGACGGAATTTCGCGCGAGGGTGAAGGGGTCGCTGTGTTGCGATGGGATGGCTCATCTATCAGGCTAGTGGAAGTGAGACTAGGTGAATGCGGATGAGAGTGGGCACTCCTGTAAGATTCGACAGACCCCGATCGAGTGCCAGAATGTGGCCGAGGCAGCCTGGTGGTTGACTGGTGCACAGTCGGGGTTGCTGCAAAGTCTGGAGGTGCAAATTCCTCAAAATTAGCTCTGCATTTGTCACAGGCAGCACACTGAATATTTTCCAGCGTCTCATACAGCGAAGCAACTACATAAAACTCAGTAAACCTGTCGACAGAAAAGAATGTTGCTTACTCAGTATTTCATATTCCTCAAGCTTCTGTCGTGCACTAGCGAGTTCCTGGTGCAATCTTTTGACCTGGAGCTGCGAAACAATGCCCAGATTTCCCTTGCGAGGGTTCATGACAGTCGAAAGCCACCCACGGGCCGGGTTGGTCAGAGTGGCAGTGTACCCATAAGAAAATTGGTCCATGTTCTGTATGGCAGTGTTCCAGCCAGTCTCTCAGGCTGCAGCAATTATAATTAGTCTATGTAATTAAACGGTAGTGAACAATGTCCAAACTCCCTTTGCATACGACACAATCTCATTCGCACCCAGCTTGCTATCACCATATATCCGGTCCACAAAGGTAATAGGCACCTCTCCGACTGCATATCCAAGGGCACGCGCACGCACAATCATCTCCATCTGGAACACGTAGCCTTTCGACACCGTCTCGGATATGAGGTGGCGGAGCACGGGCAGGCGGTAGAGTCTTGTTAAAATATGAGCTTCAAAAAATTGTTAATGGAAGAAAATGTACCGAAAACTACCAGTCAGGTCGCTGACTCCTGGATTCAGAGCGGTGTCGGCAAGGAAATTTGCACCTTTTGATACAAGTTTTCGCTTAAAGTCCCAACCATGAACGCCGCCAGGTTTGGCATCTGAAGCATACGGCGTTGCTGTAGAACGGTATCGCGTACCTGTTACGATGTCCAGGTTGTGTGCTTTCTGAAGTCTGGACGACAACAGTGAGTGAAAAACCAAACATAGCATTCTCACGAAAACCTCACCGAATGAATTGAGGGATAAACTTTGGCTACAATGGAGAAAATTTAAGCTCTGTGGCAAAGAGGATGAAGAAACATACATGATGTGAAAAGTCTGCATCCATAATAATAACAAAGTCACCAGTTACAAAGTTTAGACCATGGATATACGCCGTCCTGAAACCCTGTGAGTTTGATCACATTGAGATACAGACCGAAGACGTGCCCAAGACCAAGCTTGCCAGCTCGGGGTTTCAAGATCTGTTAAGGGTCCAGTAAGAGCGTTTTCCAAGGGAAAGTGGTGAGATAAATAACAATCTTGTCCATTCCATACACATGCGCTAGTTGTTTCGCAATTTCCAGGGTTCCATCTGGACTGTTGTCATCAACAACGATGATTTCCCATAAAAGATCACTGTCCTAGACTTTGAGTACTCACTGCCAAGAATCCAGAAGTTTGGACTTACTTTTTCGTGAAAGTCTTTGCTAGCAACCACACAATGACTGGGAGATTCTTCCGTTCATTGTATGTTGGAAGTATAACACTGTATTTGTGAGTGTCGGAAGAATTAAAGGAACCTTGCATCTTATGGGATATATGGCTTTCGAATGGGTTCATGCAAGAGATGACCGTAACTTTATGTAAGTAACGTGTTCGCGTGGAACTGTGACGTATTAGAATGTCACGCCCAGTCCTATGGCTTCCACCACGAGCATGGAGGAGCTCAGCTCTGAAAAAAAAGCCCGTGAGCAAATAAAAGGCCTTCTAGACAAAGTCCTTCGTATAACAACCAACGACGGTCGTGTTTTCATCGGAACGTTTGCGGGGACTGACAAACCGCTGAATCTCATCCTGCTCAATGCTGAGGAATTCCGCATCTCCGGACCCGAACCCAAGGCAGACGGACGATTTGTTGGACAAGTCATCTTCCCTTGGAAAGTTGTCGTCAAGGTTGAGGCACAGATCGAACAACGAGCGGATGATGGGTGGTATTTCTGGTGAATACCTCTTATGATTTCCCAGGTGGAATTCTGATACAAGGTCACGAAGAAAACTAAATCCCAAATTTCAAATACTCTATTGCAGAAAAATTGTAGTTAGAGTTGAGCAGTGTGACAAGGCGTGATGGGGTCGTGTGACACATCTTTCACGGTCGACCTTGATGACGACAAGACAAATCGTTTCCTACGATGACATTACATTGCCTTTCGATTCATCTGCGGACCGTCACGCTTTAGGTAGACCGTCCCCTTCAAAGAAAAGGAAGAAAAATAATCAAAAGGTCGAAAAAGACGATTCACCTCGACAGCCGAATGATGTTTCAACCATCCCCAGAAATCGAGAAAACACCGCGATTGATGTTGATACGGCCGAATATGATGAAGAAGAAAGTCGCGAACTAAATCACGAAGAAATCTGGGATGATTCTGCATTGGTGGATGCTTGGGAGGCTGCCCAGCAAGAGTACGAAATGTATCATGGAAAAGTCAAGAATTGGAAGAACGAACCCGTGAAGAAGTCCCCTTTGTGAGTCATAGATCTTAAAGTGTCTGCCACATACAGCTGATGTTTTAGGTGGTATAATGTTCCTGTTGATCAAACTGCTAAAAAGACGGACGGGGTGCCGACTGCCCAATCATCCACCGCAGTGGCCCAGCCAGACAATATAGAGCCACCAGAACCGGATTCTCAGCCATTGAACTTCGATACTTTTTTTCCCACACACGACCCATCGCTCCGGCTTCCTACTGTTGACCCACCGAGTTTCGCTCCTGATATGGTCAGCCAAGATGAAGCCTTCTCTCGTGCTCTGACTGCCATGTACTGGGGGGGATACTGGACAGCAATGTATCACGTATGTGTTTCATCTGAGGCGTGTTCCAGACTTTACTCATTGACTCTGCTAGTGTCGACGACATCCTTCACACCCGAACGCACACGATACCGGAGAAAACGGAGCCGACGTAGCTGAGGCAGAGGACGAAACAGAAGGAGAAATCTAACGTCTTTTCAGATCGTGATTCTAATTGAAGTGCCTCTCGCTTGCATTTGAGATGATGCGCCTTATCTCTTGGTCTTCCCAACAAACAAGACCCGGGAGCGCAGAAACCAGATCTAGACAAAGTTTCTAATTTTGCGGACATTATCTAGTATACGATAATGGTGTACGTATTTCCCAATATTAAACAGAAACCAATGTTACTCATGCAAATCATGCCCTGGTTTGATAGTTTTGTGCACATGAAGGCATTCAACAATTTGACCAAGTTAGAAATTCTGGCAGCTGCAAAATTACCTCGCTACTTTGTCTTTCGGCCAGCTTGTCACTCCACTTCCGTCACTCAAAACTGGACTCGCTTAAGCCTCACTTATACCCACTTTGGTGGCGTATTTTTCTGTCCCCGAAAGACTGGTTTCCAAGTGCTTTCCACTATCCAGGAAGGCGACATCACGATTTGCGTTGGTGGCACTTTCTGGGATTCCTTTCTCTTGTATTTTCAACTCTGGCCTCAATCTGGCCTTGCTGAAGGCTGTCACTACGCAACACGCTGTCAAGTGGGCAATGAATACATGGCACGATTTTGAGGGGAATTTTGGAAGATAGTAGAGTGTGCAACCTTACTACTTAGAGGTTTATGTACTTCATTTTTGAAAAAGCATTTCGGCCCGTCAAAGTTTGGTTCTGTGAACGATGCCATACATGAAAGACGCGTGCCTTTGCTCAGCCTGCAGGAACGGCAAAAGTCAACATGGCTACTGACCTATCGTCTTTGTTGACCTCGTCGAAGAACTTGACTTCTCATTTGTCAAGACCAGATTTACCGCCAGTCAAACTTTCCCTCGATCAGGTTGAGGCTCTGTCGAGGAGATTGGTGGCGCGTCAACCTGGCACTTCGACAGACAAAGACCGCGCGTGAGTTTATCGGCCACTCGCTTGGAAAAGGTGTATTGACTCTGCTCAGAAATTATTTGCTGGCTCAAGCTCATGTCGACGCCCCAGCTCTTTCAAACTCCATCGCTCACCTTAATACTTCCTCCACCTTCTCTCCTTTGCAACCTCTACAGGACACAGATGTGGGAGGTTACCTCCGCATAGCCCATGAACAGACTCTGATATCGACAATTGAAGAAGCCAGGAGACAAACCCAGGAGGAATTTTATGCTGTCCTCGAGGACAGAAGTCAAAAAGATTGGGAAACAAAGAAGAAGCGTGTATTCGAGGAACTTGGTACGAGAATGGGTGGTCCAGGCGGTAATAGGACAATTCCAGAACTGAGAGCAAGCCATTCGAAAGGGGGTCTTGTTGTAAGTCCTTTTCTTGATTCTGACGGGGCCCTTGACACATTTTTATCCGTCTAGTCAGCCCCTACGCCCAGCTTATCCCTTCAAATGCAAGGGAAGATGATGGCTTATGACCAGGTCGTCACTGATCTGAACAATGCTCGTCTAAAAGGGACTTCTCTCTCCGTCGTACATGCGCTCATTAAGGCCTCTCTCTCAACTTCACCCGATGTATGTTTTGCCAGTTTTTCCCAGTTTCGTGACACCAATTATGTTCCAGCCACAATTAACTCAAATTTCTCAAAATTTCCACATCCTTTCAAAGGTGACTGCCGAACCCCCCGCACTTCCACCCATCGAACATGCAGGGGCACATATCCTCAATGCCCCGCTCTTCGAACGGAAATATGCTAGAGCGTATCTCGGCGACCCAGAGTCACGCGATGCAGTGGCTCTACGAAGGCAAATAGCAAAGGGCGCCAGGGAGGCTCTCGAAGAGCAATACTTTGACATTCTGGAAAGGACGGTCCAAGCCAAGCCAATGGAAGCTAGATTGGGTGGAGATCCAAGTATTGCCAATCGGGTCCGAGCGTTCTTGCTCGTGCGGTACTACAGAAATGGGGAGTGGGAAGAAAGGATTGAGCTAGTGGCTGGCCAACCGCTTTGGGCAAGACTTTTCTATCTTGTTCGAACTGGCCACCCAATGGACGCTCTTTCTGAGGCGCTCCATTTCCAGCAAGCCATTGAGAGTCGGGAAACAAGCTTTGTGAATCACTTTAGGACGTGGATTGAGTCTCCTGATCGAAAGTAAGTAGGTTACATATCCTACCGCCACCAGGGCATTGACCTTTTTTTGTAGATTGCCTAAAACACATCGGGATCACCTCCAAGCTGTCTATAATGCACATATGCTTCATTCGAGTACGGCAGACCCATTTAAACTAGCGCTGTATAAGCTCATGGGCAAACTCGAGCCAACGAGGAGAAGTGTACCTCAGGTGACGACAACTGCCGAGGACTGGCTTTGGTTTCAGCTGGCGATGGTAAAGATCGTTTCCTGCCCCCCGCTTGTCATCTTATTATTTGTCATTTAGGTGGATGAAGACGAAGACGGTGGGCTCCGTACGCTCGCAGATGTTCTTCTAGGATATGGTGAACGTCATTTCGACGGCCCGCCTAACCAACCTGGTTCAAGGAGAGGTATGTGGGCTGGTGTAATGCTCATGTGTGGGCAATTCGAAAGGGTAATAAATGTTCTGTCTTTCGCTAGTTATTCTGATGGTATTGTCAGGCCGTAGCAGCCCTATGGGAGCATCCAGAGACCGAGGTTGAGGCTGTTCACCTTGCCATCGCACTTGCTTACCATGGGTTGTTGAGAATCCCTTCCAGAGCCGAGACCTCTGATATGAGCCCTCGTACGATTAACATTGAAAACTAAATCCCCAGAGTACTCACCACATTATAGTGTCTCTTTCCCCGGCTTCGCCACCCGCCCTGTCTTTGTCGACTGTCATTTGGCGATATGTTCGCCAATTCGTAAAGATGGATGCGAAAGAGGCCCTGCAATATGTCTATTGCGTGACTTTGTCCGCTGATCAGAGTAACGGAGTGGGCAAAGAGCAAGTCGAAATTGCTTGGGACCTTACAAGGAGGATTATTGTTTTGGCTAATGGAGGTCCATCTTGGGAGGAACTTGTTGGGGGAATTCGTGCTGAGGGTGGGAGATTTGTAAGTTGATTCAACACATTCAGAAGTCTGGTGGTGATGACTTTCTTACCTTCAGCCCGGAATCATCGAACAAGGTGCTTCCCTCCTACACCTGTCCGACTCGCAAGAGTTCCGTAATCAAATCCTCATCCGCGCCGCTCGTAATGCCGAAGAAAACGACAGGATCAACGAAGCAATCAAGTTGTACAACCTTGCAGAGGATTATTCTACAGTTGTCTCATGCCTGGCTCAGGCGTTGGGCAATACTGTTGGACTTGCAAGCCCAGATGAGAAGGCGAGGAACATCGAGAAGACTGCTGCCGAGATTTTGAGGCACTATGAGAGAGCGAATAGGGCTGTGGGTAGGGAAAGGGAAGCGGTTGTTAGGCTTTTGAGGATCAGAGAGGCAGTTGAAGCGAAAAGTCGGGGAAGACCCGAAATTGCGCTTGATGTGTGGCTCTTATTGCGCACGATTCGATGATTTGCTCACCGTCCTTTATTAGATTATGGAATCGACTGACCTCATTCCGTTGACGGGAGACATTGCAAAGATCACCAGGCGTGCTGAGGAATTCAGAGATTTGCACGAGTCACTGCAGAAGAACTTGCAGACGTATCTCACATTGACAATGGACACACTTGCAGGTGTCCATCAGCGTATGAAGGGTTCTACTGTTGCCGATGCCACTAAACAGATGGTTCGTTCCAATCGTCCTACTAGTCCCCCCATGATTGATATCCATATTTTATTGCAGACACTGGCAGAAATACGGAAAAAGAGCAGATCATTGATGGTTTTTGCAGGTATCTTGAAGTATCGCATGTCGCCTGATGTTTATTCATACTTGGCGAGACTGGATGTGGAAATTGCGCTGTGAGGACGAGTTCAATCAACGTAATACTTCTTGCCCTTGCACAAACGAACTAAGTAGATATTACTGATCCGCTTAGTTAGGCTAATAATCTGTGAAGCGCAGATATCAATATTACTATCCAGACAACGCGATATAATAATAGTAGGTTTGATCCTATCAACTGGAAGGTATTCGGAGACCTCTGAATCGCACATTGCTCTTTTCCGCAAATATGTCCCGATAAGTGACTCGGCTCAAACAAGTCCAATGGAAGCTGGCCCAAAGACTAGTAAGTTCCGAAACGCCAAGTTGCGAGTTTTAAGCAGCACTGGAGCTGCCCTCGCAGTAATTTGCCTTAAAGTACTAGTGTTGAATGCATTTCTCGACCTTCATACGAAAGTCCCACCAGTTGATGGACAAGGTTTTGCGCGACGTCTTTAAGGGAAAGATTGCTTCCTTATATGTCCCTAACTTGAAAATAGAGTGACAGGGAGCCAAGGAAATCGACGGATGTAAGGGTCAGGCCGGTCAGGGTTAGTAATTGGGCAACAAGAAGTACGGGCAACCAATAAGTTTATTAACCTAAAATGAAGTACCGCAGGTTAGACCCTTGCACACTGTTCCTGCAACATAGTCACCGCTCGTTCTCTACTATCTTCCAAACTTTCCCTCAAAATAGGCCCCCACATCTTCCTGATTGTCTCAAAACTGACCTTTATCTGATTCGCTGTTACGCCAGTATCTCCTTCGACAACACTTTCGAATCCGGGTCCACAGAGATGGAAATATGTCCCAGCGATTCGAGATATCTCTGCGACTGAGTTAGCTGGACCACATCGCATAATGTCGTATACCTCCGCGACTTTCGGAATCGATGCTTTTGTACAATTCGGGCTTGACAACAAAGTAGCGAGAATGTAGGAATCCTGTACGTAAATACGTTTGTGAACTCCTCTTTGTAACGATTGTCATCAAAGCACTTACTTCTACTGCTTCACCACCACTGGAACTCTGGTATGGTGTCATAGTGTGAGCCTATAATAAATTTGTTCATGAGACTATGCCATGAGCTGGAGGGATTTGAAAACAGACAGAATCGCCAACTAAAGCAACACGACCCTTCGCGTAGGAGCTTAAGGGGGGTAATGTATGCATTGCCCACTTGACGGGTTGTTGAAGACACTGCGTAGAGTCAACCTTTGTTTTTTTCTACGATTCGACCACAGGTCATACCTTCAGCAAGGCCAGAGCTTCTGGTTCCCATCCCTGAAAGACCGACAAAACCTCGTCCTGGCTACATGGAACTGCGATTGGACCTTCGAAAACCGCACCTGCTTTCGAAGGATCACTTTTGATGGCGGCGATATTCACTGGTCCAGCACGAGAAACGCGATATCCAGTCAAGTTCTAATAGCAAGCAAGTTAGTCAACCCGTAGATTAGGGTAATCATGGTAAATTTCACCCTATATTTTCCAACATACTGCACAGGCCCTTCGAGAACGCGATGTCGTGGAAATTCAGCTTGCAGGCGATCGACTGGAATGAGACCTCGGTATATATATGATCCTGTCCAGACAGGATTCATCGAAGGGGATTGAGACAGACCCTGGCTGTCCAGAAAGCATTTTCGAACAGCAGACCTGAAACCGTCAGCGCCGACAAGGAAATCGCAGGATGCGGTAAGGCCATCTCCAAAGTTGAGCACTATTTCATCATCATGCTCCTCGTAGAAGAGCAGCTGATGACCCAAATTCAACTCATTTGTTAGGTTACTCCCCAACACATCTAGAAGTTCACTTCTGAGGAAAGGTCCTCTGCCCCCTGCAATGTGGTAAGCACATCGGTCTCAAGTCCAATCTAGGTACTTGTACACACCTCTTATTTTGTTTTCAAGGATATGAAGACCTTCAAGCTGATCGCCTTTCCGAGTCACGAAATGGGTATCTGGCCGCAGAGTGTTTCCAAATAAAAGTCGGTGGCGATCAAACTAGCCCTTACCCGCAACATTTTCGGGGAGGATCGTTACGATTTTATCTCCCAAGCCAATTTCCTTCAGAATTTGCAAGGGGCGGGATGAGAAAACGATACCAGCACCGATATCTGAGAGCAGTTTGGACGATTCGTATATTTTGATATCCAACTTGTTCTCCTTGTCCATGGATTTCAGTGCTTGGAATAATGACAACCCAGCTATTCCTGCGCCGCTGATGGCAAGTATCAGTTCAATTACTGCCCGTGCAAGAAAAACGAGACGATACATTATGGCAATCCGTAATGTCTCTTTCGTCGACATTTACTCGTGGGTGGTACTGAGAGGAGAAACCTCAGGCTCAGGTTGGGCACAGGCCGGTTTTTATGCATCATAACTGAAGAAGCAGAGCCAGGTAAGCCAAATGAGACCACCTTAGAAAAGAAAGGGTGTCGGTCACAGGCCTAAGAGCCAGGTAGATCGTATGTCGGGACTCGGGACTCGGACCGGTTACGACTTGGGGCTCGAATTTGACAAATTCTTCGCTAAGTACGAGGATGCAAAAGTAACGGGATATCACTCTGACATACGCATTCAAGTACCTTCCACTGAAATATCGAGACGTAAACTAGTAACGCCTTTCGACCTGCCTCGTAAATTGTGATAGAACCTCGCCCCGCCTTTCTGGAATCTTTTTCTTATTACATAAAAAACTCTATGAAAATGACATTCGATTAACGATACCCCAAATTCGCAAAGCGTTGTCGAGTTGATCGAGATTGTTCCATCCAAGAACTGTTAGGCGTTTTCAAAGACAACAGCGCATCAATGCCGATTCATCAGTCTATGGCGACGGTTTCAAATGTCTCGGGATTAGAACCAGATGATAGTCGCTACGTAGAATGCGTGTAGAGCAAGTTTGATGGCGGACCGCCACACACCTCAAACGCAAGTGTGTGCCGATATTATCGACATGAACAATGGCCTCGACATCCAACCAACCAGATAATTTCACCCCATTGAACATCCATTTCCTGCCAACAACATATCTACCCACTCTACCACCTCAGGCAGAGCCATATGACTTTCACCGGAACGCTCATACCCCAATTATCATCGACAATGGTTCCACCACCCTCCGCTGGGGATTTGGGACGTCCTCTAGTCCAGCTGAGAAGCCCAGGCCGTCTACTGGTCCCAACGCAGTTGCGAAGTACAAAGACAGGAAGACGAACAAGCCCCTACTTCTTTTTGGCGAAGCGATTGACTCTGAGAGTGGTGCAAGGGGTCAGGCAAGGACGCCTTGGGAAGGCGATGTATTGTTAAATTTCGATGCTTTGGTGAGATTCTGGAACTCGTATTCAGTTCGAAATGTACACTGACGTTGGTCTCTCTCGAGGCATAGGAAAATGCGCTTGATCATGCTTTTTTGCAATTAGGAATTGACGCACCAAGTGTTGACCATCCAATTCTCATGACAGAACGCCTGTGCAGCCCGCTGCACTCCCGAGCTTGTCAGTCTCACCGTTACCGGTCGTCGTTAAATATTAATGTCTTCTTGCACAGTGACATCGGAGCTTATGTTCGAGCTTTATGGTGTACCTTCACTCACATATTGCGTCGACGGGCTCATGTCCTTTTATCAAAACAACCGACCCTCATCGCACCAACAATTCACGGCCAATGGTCTCGTTATCTCGTTTAACACTTCATCGACGAGTGTCATTCCTGTTCTGCGAGGAAAAGGTATTCTGAGTCTTGCGAAAAGGTACGGATCCCTGTCTTGTGTGACGATTTCCTAATATACATATCCAACGTTAGAATACCATGGGGGGGTTCTCAGTCTTCGGAGTATCTTCTAAAATTACTGCAACTGAAATATTCCACCTTTCCTACACGGATAAGCACGACACAAACAAACGTGAGTCGTTAGTTTTCTGCGTTCGAATCATTTATGCGACTTGTGCCCAGTGGATGTTCCAAAATTTTTGTGAAGTCTCTGCCGACTTTCCTGGACTCTTGCGTCGTCTGCGTGACCCTTTGCAACTACGAGCATCGCAAGTGGTGGTCCAGTTTCCTTTCGTGATGCCTGTGACGGAGGAAAAAACCGAAGAAGAACTGGCAAGAATAACAGAGAGGAGGAAAGAACAAGGGAAGAAATTGCAGGAGATCGCCGCGAACAAGAGAATGGAGAAGGTCAGTTCCGAATTCGTTTATGCGCTACAACTTTATACCTAACGACAATCCTGCCCCAGCTTCTGCGAAAGGAGAGTGACCTCCAGTATTTGACGGACCTCAAAGCTGCAAAGGGAACAGAAAGTAAGAAAGAATGGGTGGTATGCTATATGCCCTACCAAGTTTAAATTTATTTTGAAATACCTCCTGCAGAGCAAACTTCAAGCCGAGGGCCTCGATTCCGAAGCAGCGCTTGATGAAGTAATAAAAAAACTTGAGAGTGACCTCAAGAGAGCGAGAAAGAAAGAAGCGGGAGAGGTGGACGATGGGCCACAAGAAGAACCTTCTTTCCCTCTACTGGATATTCTTGATGCTGATGTGCGTAGCTCTCCCATGCTGACTAGACTGAAGCATTAATCTCTTCTGGCATTTGTAATTCAGCTTGACGAGGAGTCATTGAAAGAAAAGAAACGGCAGAAAATGCTCAAGGCCGGTTGGGATGCTCGTGCCCGGGCAAGGAGGGAAAAAGAAAGAGGGCGAGAGGAGCGAGAAAAGGAAGAGAGGAAAGAGGAAGAAGAGCGAGAACAAGATTTGGGTGCTTGGTCGAGGAAGCTGAGGCAGGAGCAGGAAGTAAGGGTGTTCTATATATTTTTTCTCCGTATACCTCGCTGACTGCTGATTTGTAGGCGTTAATGGGAAAAATAAAGGATAGAACGAGGCGAAGAGCAGCTTTGACTGATAGGAAGAGTGCTGCGGCACAAGCAAGGATGAAGAATATAGCAACTTTAGCCGCTGACGATCGCGTTCCCAAAGCAAAAAAGAGAAAGGGAGGTGGAGGTCTGTCGTGTCTGTTTATTCTTGACCAAAACGATTCTCAACTCGCTTGTCAGAGGATTTGTTCGGCGCTGACGATGCAGATTGGAATATTTACCTCAAAATTAATACTGCTGCCCCATCTTCTGACGAAGAAGAAGACATGACCCAATTGCAGGGAGTTGAACAAAAACTATTGGCACACGATCCCACCTTTACTGTTCAACAAACTCATGCCTCAATCGCCACCCAACAGTCAGCTTTGATGAGTGCTTTCAGGCCGGTCTACGGTGACGGTGACGTTGAAGGTTACTTGCTTTTGATCGAACTATGAGAGTTAGTGTCTGACAAACGGTGCTTTGAATAGGCCGCGCTCGAATTCATCTCAACACAGAACGCTGGAGGGTTTGCGAGGCATACTTCTCACCAGCCATGGCAGGTGTAGATTCCGCAGGCCTTGGAGAGGTCATTCAGAGTCTCATTCCTTCCTTCATTGAGTCACGGTCTCGGCAAGGTACACTGGACTTTGTGGATGATAGGAGGGAAGTCATCCAGGTTCGTCTCTTTGATTTAATTTGGAGATTCAACTTAAAACTTGCGATCTATTCCAGAACATATTTCTCACAGGACAACCTTCTGTTATTCCCGGCCTATCTGAACGCCTGTATTCCACCCTACAGTCCCTCCTTCCACCTGGGTCCAAAATCAGCGTCAAGCGTGCCGCAGATCCAGCAATGGATGCTTGGAACGGTATGACTGCATTCAGTAGGACGGATGAATTTATGAGTGGGCAATGTGCAGTGACCAGAGCGGATTACACTGAATTTGGAGGGGAGAGGGTAAAAAGATGGTGGGGTGGCAATTTGAACGGAGACCTTGGTGATACGAAGAGAGACGGAAACAATATGAATGTAGATGCCTGAATTGTTGCCATACAAAATTTAGAACATTGATGCCCTCTCTAACCTCAAACTAATTAGTACATTCGAAGAAAGATGGTATGATACTGATCAGGAGTTGGGAAGTCAATGAGTGTACAGAGTGGTGACTACATACATCTTGGGTAAAAACGAGTGCAAAGGTTGGAGACAATACGATGACTGGGAAAATATGACCAGGCAGACGGCCCTTCCGAAGCGGACTCATGTCTGGAAACTCTCCACGGAACGTTAAGACATTTATGAGCAACATTGATTGGACTGCACGGCTTGCTGGTTGACTGCTACTGATTTACTGGCATCTTCTTGTGCAACGGTGTGGGCTTGAGAGTCGAGGAGACGGGATTTAATGGCCCTGTAAGCCGAAAATTTTAGAGTCCAGGTGAAGAACGAGGAAACACTGGCATACCTTGCCAACTCGAAGAAGGCCTCCTCAACACCTTCATTGACCTTTGCTGAAGTCTCCATGAATTTGACCCCGAGCTCATTTGCAAGTTGTCTTCCCTGTTGCTCTGTGACTACCCTTTTATCCGTCCAGTCAGATTTATTGCCGATGAGAATCTTGTCCACTCCTTCTGACGCATGCTGCTCAACATTAGAATGCCATACTCGGATATCTGTTCCCAGGTGATTTAGCGATAAGTCTGCGAGTAAAATCCAGGTACCTACTGTCGAAAGACTTCTGGTCGGTAACGTCGTACACAAGTAAGATCCCCATGGCTCCACGATAGTATGCGGTTGTAATGGTTCTAAACCGCTCCTGACCAGCTGTATCCCACTGACGTAAAAGTACGTTAATCCCAAAACCCTCACATTGAAGTTTTATACTTACTATTTGTAACTTTATACGCTTTCCATCTAACTCAATAGTACGGATCTTAAAGTCAATGCCAATCGTAGTGATGAAGGAAGGGGTCCAAGCATCATCGCAGAAACGCAGCAAGAGACAGGACTTGCCAACACCTTTGCAAACGTACTTAATGTGGTTATCAGCTGGGATGGAGAAACGAACCAGAGTCCCCGATGAGCAAGAGCTATAGGGTTAAGTATGAGATAGCGCCATTGTTGACCATGAGAATAAATAGTCATAATCAAGATATCCAGTTGCTTACCTTGATCAGAAAATCATAATGCGGAGGTGGCATAATAAGGAAATGACGGCCGTAGGCAATAGTAACTAGTGAAGAGTAAGGACAAGAACACTGCTTTGCTGCTCAGGCTTTAACACGTGGTCAGGTGGCCCGTTCTTCAAGTTTCCCACTTCAGTTTAGAAGTTTCGCGACTGCGGCTGTATCCTGGTTCTGAGACTGCTCCGATGACTCTAAGGTTGCGCCATTGCATTATGGATCATCTGCGCGTGTGGCCTTTACAAATGAACTCAGAGTTGGCATGCGTTAAAATCTAAATCTGTGCACTGGGGATTTCATAGGGATCTTTTTTAAGGCGGCCATGTGGTTCAAGACCGTGACGAACTATGTGGTAAGTCTCGGAATATATTCTTGATAAAGTTGATGCTGACAAGCAGTCAAGACCTTGAGAGATGATTGGATTTAAGAATTTAACCCAATTTTTTAACCCATAGAGCAGTTTCTAACTCAGAACTGGACCTGACTTCCCTTGAATTCCGCTATTCCGTCTCATTCTATGAAAGGAGGTTTCAGAACACGAGGCAGAATCAATGATACCTTTTAAAGTAAAATAAGCGCCCAAGGGAGCAGCTGACCGTCTCATTGTTTCCGCAGGCTATCTTCCAGTCAGAGTCTATAAGTACCCACGTACAATGGAGTTTGGTTAACTCTATCACTCATGGATCGCCCCCGAAAAATCAACTACCGTACTGGATTGTTCGACCCCTCAAACCTTACAAGTTCAAGCGAGATTGATTCAGCTCTGTTTGAGTTCGGTGCTGTTATCAACCGAACAAACTATGCCGAGGTCTTCAAGGACCTTTTTGAGAAGAAAAATATTGTGGTCCTTGTCCTCTCAGGCAAGTTGTTTATTCTATAACTCCAGTTTTTTTTCCTTCTGAGTTTGATCCATCAGGAATACACAAGGAAATTCCACTCAAGGAGTGGGTTCTCGACGACTTTCCACCTCATCCAACGGATTTTGAGAACTCTTTTGCCTATGAACTGCTGCGGGAATTATGTGCTTTCTTCTTGTTTTATTGTTCTTCCGCAGACGCAGAAACGGCATCTCTTCTCCGTCATTATAACCAATACCTCCATCATGGGTCGGAGGTCCTAAGGATTCTGCAAAATATTTCCTTTGTGGAAGAATTGAATAATGAAAGGTCACCCCCATCATCGCCGACGAAGAAAAGAGCGAAAGGAAGCCAGCGAGAACAAAAACAGGCGAGGAAACTGGTTAGGGAATCCTTATCTGTGGACCACAAGCCATTCACCAGCCTGCACTTTACCGTTCCGACACATCGTGAAGAGGTCGATAGCCTATCCAAAACCGTATGGATGAAATTCGGAGCCATCCTCGATGTACGTAGGCCCTGCTAACGTCTCTTGA
>Ga0307517_10002166_pt1 | contig 31850 bp, 18 predicted proteins | sample 23_EM_MG_FD_194515 | JGI IMG/M metagenome (GOLD analysis project Ga0307517, IMG submission 194515) | Populus trichocarpa ectomycorrhiza microbial communities from riparian zone in the Pacific Northwest, United States - 23_EM | ecosystem: Host-associated > Plants > Roots > Unclassified | place... | reverse complement strand
ATAAAATAGACAAAATAAAGAAATACGAGAGAAAATAAAAAATATTTTTAAGCCTAAATGAAAATATTTTTATTATTTTTTGTGAGTCTTAATATAATTTTCTCTTTCATTATCTATAACCAACTAAATTACCAAATAAGATTACCATCAAATAAAAGCTCTCATCATAAAGAGCTCAAAGATACCTAATTTACACAATTTTATCATCTACTTTAAAAGATATATTTATTTAAAGATCTTTATTTTCATATATATATATGTATTGTCTAACTCTACCTAAGAGTCCATTTTAATTCAAAGTTTATAAAAAAAGAGAAAAAAATGCAATGTCACTATTACAGTAGAAAACACACTTTCGTTTTCAAATTCAAAATATGAGATATTTTCATATTAATTTATATATTAATTAAAATAATGTTAGCAGACACTGTAGTTTGTAGTCACATGCTCTACTCCTTTGAGATACATGTCTAATTAACCTCTCTCCACTAGCTAATTAAATCTGTACTTGAGAATATCTTAAAAATAAAATAAAATAAACAAACCATTTATAATATCATCAAAATTCCTAGTATCACGGCAACGTATAAGCAAGATCAAATTCTTTTAGCACCGGTACTTGGACCACGTCACAAAAATTATTTATCATATCATTTATAAATTAGGTTAATAAACATAAAATACAATAACCTCCACCTGATGATATAAGCATTTCACGTGACACTACTAGAAAATCTATGATTTGTAATATAATATCTCGTCGAAAATATTAAAGAATTCTATCGGAAATTAACTTGACAATTTTTCATAGAAAAAACAAAGTTGACAACAACATTAAAAACAAAGTTGACAACAACATTAATAAAATAATCAACCATGATATTTATATATTAACATAAAAATAATTTAAAAAACTATAAAGAGAGAATGCATGAAATAAGAGAAATAAAAAATATATAAAAAAGAGATTACTGTTAGAAAGAATGAGTAAATAAAAAAAATTCAAAAGACAAAAATTAATAGTGAAAAATTTTGAAGAGAAAGAAATTGTAAAACAATGTTGATTGATTGGGAGATGTGAAGAATAAGAAATAAAAGGAGAAAGATGATGGGAAAAAGAGAGGTTGGTGTTAGAAAGAATGAAAGGGAGGTGTGAGGAAAAAAAAAAAAGAGGTTGCGAGGGTGAAATAGGATGATTTGGTGGAGGAGTGGAGTTGGTGTTAGGCAAGGAAATAAAACCTAGTTGGAAGGAGGGACACCTTTTGGTATTGTGACCTTGAATTATGCAGATTTCGTAGTATCTCAGGTATTGACGAGAAGAATGATTGCTAGAAGAAAAAGGCGGTCTACCAGCTGGTGGTGTTTAATAACGATTGACATTGTGGCTAAATGGACGCTATGAGGAGTTGTTGCTAGAGCCTGAGTGAGAGCACCAGCTTTGTGTGTTGCGACTGGTTGGATTTGCAATGGTTAGGAAGGGAAATGATTCAGGCATTGGTGTTTTTAAAGATGCTTTAAAGTTGAGCATTTTTTCATGAAGTTCTTCAAAGATAATTGGTGAATCTTAAACTTGAATTGCCGTTCATTGTAATCATCTCCAAGGCTATCAAGAACTTTTTATGTAAGATTCTTTATATCAAGCGGGATTCCAACATAAAAATCTATTTATAATAGAAAAGCCAACATAAAAATCCAAAAAATCACCAAAGCAAGCTTGAATTAAATTTGATTGTAAGAGCAAATTAGTAATTTTAAGTGTAGTGAGAATATTTCATTGTTTTTTTTTTAAAAAAAGAAGAAGTCTTTGTAACTCCATTAAAAAAAAAGAAAAAAGAAGAAGAAATAAATCACATAAGAAAACCATATTACCCCTAAGCCTAGCCTTCATTGATTTGATGTTTAGAAAAATCTTCAATATACTATTATAATCTACGTAACGTCTCTAATGGTAGAATATTTTTTCCGACGTGCTATATATTTTATTAATAATAGGGGTGGTCTATCATTACTAAATAATTAGAAGGTAACAGGCATCAATCACGTGCCTCGACTGCAAGGGCAATAGTTGTCATGATTAATTTGTTGGAAAAATATCACTGCCAAATCCCAATAATTCAAGTGGTCTCAGTAATGGAGAAGACTGCATTAAAATTTAGAGTGGGCTAATTGTTTGTTGTGATTGTGGCTCCTTCAAAAAAAAAAAAAAAAAAACAAAAAGAATGATTGGACTTGTGGTTTTGTCCTTCCCCTTAATTCTCCAGTGACTCTCGTAGAGATTTCTTTTCAGCTAAAATATCATTTCCTGACATTCAAAAATATCTGATTGTATACTATAGTAAATTATGGAGGTTTTTATTATTATTATTATTATTATTATTAATAATATGAATATTTGGATTAACTTGTGTGTATTTTGATTAATTTTATATACCCTGAAGTTAACGACCATATAAATTTCTAGTGACCCTAAGATTTGTAGAACTCGAACTGCTGATCTCTAGAAAACAAATCTAAAATTTAACCAATTAAGCTACACCACATTATTAAATTATCCAAACTTTTAATTGTATTAGTTCGTCTCTCAATAGAAATTATCTAATGTTCTTACTCATAGTCTCGTGATGAGTTTTATTTTGGCTCCTAATCCCTTGGCTCGTAGCTAATATGAGATATTGTTATTAACATAGCCTCCATGTCAAGGATCTTAGAAGAAGAGAGCACACATATTCCACAACATACGTTTTGTATAAAATGTTTTATATATAAAAAATTAATCAATGTAAAATATTTTCCGAACGCTTTATAAACTTAGTTTATTTATTAAAAAGTATTTTTAACTTTTAAAGTTTAAAAACTTTACGAATAATAACCAACCCATAATAAAAATTAACTATTTTTACCACCACCACTCCACTAACTACAATCACCACCTTCCCATCACAATTGTTGCCGTTGTCAACATTCACCATCATACTATAACCATAACAACCTCTTCTTTATCTGCATTTTTATTACCATATTTATTATTACTATTGTCATTATTATCACCTCCACTATCATAATCATTGTTATCCGATCACTATAAAAAATCATCAACATTTTATAATCATGTATTTTCACATCATTATTTAATAAATATTGTAAAATTTGTTTGATGTAAAATATTTTACATGTAAAATAAAATATATTTTATACACAATCAACAAACTCTTATTGAACAAATAAAATGGAGTATTACGTATTATGGTCAACGAACCTTGTTTTTATTTCTCTACAAGGCAATTCTCAAACAATTATGAAAAAAAACTCAATGAACCACTTAGGTAATATTTAATTATTGTACTAAGACATAAGAGATAAAAATAATACGAATTCAAAAGAGACATGATAATTTTTTTTTTAATTCGATCGAGAAAACTCCACCCCTAGAAAACGTATTTTATGGGCTCAGGTGAGCGAGTAAAACCCCGACTATCCCAGATTCTTATAAGAAATACACGCCTTGACTATGTATATTTAAATATGTAAACTTTAATATGTATTATGTCCAACTTGCATATTTAAATAAAATAATTATAATTTTCAAATTTACTCTAGTGACTCATGTTCTAATGACCGCGAAACACCGCTGAGGGCAATGTGTTATCTAAGTGATCCAACAACTCGGCCACAATTAGCGTATGTTCAATTTCCTCAAATATTTCGAGGAATCAACAAAAGTGACATCTACAATGCCGAATTCAAACGTTTGTATCAAGTTATTGTTATGGGATTTGATGGATTGAGTGGCCTAATTATCTTGGAACTGGAAGTTTCTTTCGACGACGAGCTTTATACGCAAGTCCATCAAGCCTCGCATCACCAGAGATTCCTGAACTAGCCCCAGACTATCATATCGTGGACAAGCCTGCCCAATCGCAGTCAGTTCTGGCACTAGCACATCAAGTAGCAAGTTGCAATTATGAAAGCCGAAGCAACTGGGGCTCAAAGGTAACTCATCGATTGATGCTCAAGACTTTTAGACTTAGTCTTTTTATGCCCCCCTATTTTGACCTCAAAAAGATTTTTAAAAGGACACGCATTGAAATCAATTATTGAAATTACTAAACAAATGGACGGACGGACGGACGAGACTCATTTGACAGAATAAATAGCTATCTATATAGCTCTTGTTTAAAAAATTATTACATGAACCTATTTCATGTGAAACAACCAGTTGTGGTATTCATTTTCCCTCTCAAACTGCTTACATACTTAATATCTTACAAAAGAACAAATAAAAACCAGCTTTGGTTAAGGATAACACTGAAACTATTAGAAATTAAAAGGTGTTAGAAAATAATATAAATTATATCATGAGACTTCATTTAAGAGTTTAAGCTTTTAGATTGAGATAGTTCTTTAACATGGTATCAGAGTTTTGATGACCAAGCGGTCACTAGTTCGAATCTCACCATCCCTATTTATTTGATAAAAATTAAGCATAAGGTAAAGTAAGCTTGTGCAAGTTTCAAGCCCAAAAAGCTTTCACTTGAGGGGGTGTGTTAGAGAATAATATAAATCATATCCTGGGACCTCATCTAAGAGCTTAAGCTTTTAGGTTGAGATGGTTCTTTGACAGAAGGATACTATTGAAAAATTGTAACTATAAAGGTAGGAGTCATGGATGATAATTTTACTGGAATATCCAATTGATACAAATCCAAATCTACTAGAATGAGTGGAGTTTTTTAGATGATTGTCTTATTTGATAAGTAATATATATGTATGATAATAATTTTTAAAAATAATATAAATTATATCTTAAGTTTTTAAATTTAGATGGTTTTTTGATATTGTATTATAGCTTTAATGATCAATAGATCACGAGTTCGAATCTTATCATCTCTATTTATTTAATAAAATTAAATATAAAATATTATAGACCTATATAAATTTTAAACTTAAAAAACTTTTATTTATAAAATATATTTAAAAATAATATAAATTATATTTTAAAACCTATACTAAATATCACCATGTAAAAACACTGCTGTGCTCCACAACCTTAGTCTCCTGCTCCATAAACCTCGCCTTGTCACTCTCCGACTTTGTCCTTACTTTCATGTGGATCCACACACAGACTTTTCGCATGTGTCCAGTCTATCGTAAGCAATTCCCTGAAAATGTTGAAAAGTCATGAAAAGAAGTGATTTTCCAGCTTTAGACCACTGAATAATTTAAGAGGCTTGCGAGTTGCAACTATTTTTCTAAATATTTTCTGGAATATATTTGTTTTTTTATTTTTTTTACTTGCTAAATTCAAAAAAAAAAAAAAAAAACTCTTCAAGTTACAATATATGTACAGTGCTGCACGCTCTCTCTATATTATTACTATTTAATTTCTTAAATCACATATACACATCGACGACGCAGTGAATTTTATTGAAACCATGTTTCCGTGCACACAATTATCATATCAGCTGTTCATATCTCTCATGACCACTCATTTCTCTACTGCTTGTATTTGTCGTTCTATAATTTAATCACCCAGTTAATATACAATAGGAGTTCTGCGGTATTTTTATTTTTTTTAGCTTATACACTCCAGCGCCAGTATATCACTACAGAAGTAATTTCCTCCTAAGGTACAAGAAAAATAGATTAACGTGTCTGTCATCACCTGCCCATCTTGATCAGTTCTTCACTGAGGCCTATATATAAAGACCTTTATAACCACCATCATCTTGGGATATAGCTAGCACCACCAAAAAACATGGAGGGTCGTCTAAAAGGACAAGCCACCACCAATGTTGCTCCTCCTCTTCACACTGTTAAGCCCTTGCGGAGAACAATCTTCAACCGTGTGTTCGCCGCAATTTATGCTCTTGCCATTTTAACTCTGCTCTATTATCATGCTAAAACGCTCATCTACTCAACTAACCTAGTCTCATTCTCTACAACCCTTGCCCTTTTATTCTCCGACCTTGTTCTTGCATTCATGTGGGTGAACACGCAGACCTTTCGCATGTGTCCAGTCTATCGTAAGCAATTCCCTGAAAACGTTGAAAAAGTCCTGAAAAGAAGTGATTTTCCAGCTTTCGATGTGTTTGTATGCACTGCGGATCCATACAAAGAGCCACCAATAGGTGTAGTGAATACGGCTTTATCAGTAATGGCATATGACTATCCAACAGAGAAGATATCAGTTTACATATCTGATGATGGAGGCTCAGCCTTGACTCTCTTTGCTTTCATGGAGGCTGCTAAGTTTGCTACCCACTGGTTACCATTTTGTAAGAAGAACAACATACTAGAGAGGAACCCTGAAGCACTTTTTGAATCTAATCATCCTTGCACCTCTGAGTCTGAGAAGATTAAGGTAAGATACTGTAACATTGATGATGTTCTCTTGATATATATACTTGAGATTTTTTTTATATCAAAATTAAGGAACTTTTAGAAAAGATGAATAAAATAGCCAAGCCAGTAACTTAACTAGCATTTAGACCTCCAACCACTAATTCTAGACCTTGGCTTCGTAAATTCGGGTTGAGGCACCTTTCTGATTATGGAGGCATGCTTACAAAACGATTGCTTGCAAGTTTTTTTTTCATGTTTTAAAAATATTTTTTAAAAAATTAATTTTTTTGTTTTAAATTAATTTTTTTAATTTTAAAATATTTTGATATACTAATATCAAAAATAAATTTTTAAAAATAAAAATAATTATTTTAATGTATTTTTAAGTAAAAAACACTTTTAAAAAAATTGATTTTTTTTTTTTCAAATTAATTTTTCTTTTGGTGTTTTTAAAACGTTTCAATATGTTGATATTAAAAAAAAATTTAAAAAATATTATTTTAATATATTTTTAAATAAAAATTATTTTAAAAATAATTATTATTATAATATCAAATATTCTCTAAGTATTTATTTGTGGATAGCTAGCTAGCCAGCCATCCTGAAATACATGTAAAAAGATTAAAAAAAAAAACAACAGAAGAATAATCAACTGTAACAAAAAAAAAAATAATAAGGGATAAAGAAGAGTTGCTGGATTGACCACTTATTGTATTGATTCTGAAAGAGGGAGTATGAAATAGACATTTTCTTCCGAGACCATGTGCTCCACTTCTGCATATTTATAAAATCCTTTATTAATTCGAATGCTGTAATTAGAGAAGAGATTATCTCATTAATTATACAAGTAGCGGGTATCAATAAAGATATTGTTTCTTGATTATGTGATAGATGATGTATGAAAGCATGAAAGTCAAAGTAGGGCATGTTCTTGAGAGAGGTACGGTTGGTGATCAGTACATCACTAGTGACCATGAACGAGAAGCTTTCAATAAATGGAGTAATAAATTCACCCGACAAGATCATCCCGCAGTGATTCAGGTTTGGATTCATACAATTATTATCAGACCCTTTTTCTTTTTAACCACCGTCTTAATTTGTTTTCCGAAGGTTTAATACTGTTTGTGCCGGGTCATGTCAACCATCAACGGCCCACCCTGCACATTTTCAAGAAACAAGCCTCACCGTCGATGGTTTATAAGAGTACAGAAATTCACCAGCCTATTTATTGTATCCTAACACATTTCTTTGAACAATGGGCAGGTTTTGTTAGATGCTAGCAAGGACAAAGACATCGATGGTTGTTTGATGCCAAACCTCATCTATATCTCTAGAGGAAAAAGCAAAGCTTCACCTCACCACTTTAAAGCCGGCGCCCTTAATGCCTTGGTACACATACCTCTCCACAACCACAGCATTTTAAAGTTGGGACACCACCATTGCTTGGAAATACATCGCTGTACAATTTCATGTTAGCAGTACATGTCAATTCACCTTGCTAGTTCTTAATTAGTAGATTAATACACATTTCTCTTGTTTGCGTTGTAGCTGCGAGTATCAGGTAGCATGACCAATGCACCCATGGTTTTATCTCTAGATTGTGACTTCCGCTCGAATGATCCTCAAACACCTCTACGGGTACTGTGTTATCTATGCGATCCAGCGATTCCGACTGACTTTGCGTATGTTCAATTTCCTCAACTGTTCCAAGGAATCAACAAAAGTGATATCTATAATGCTGAATACAAACGTTTGTTTCAAATCAATATGTTGGGTTTTGATGGATTAAGCGGCCCTAATCATGTCGGAACCGGAGGTTTCTTTCGACGACGATCTTTTTTCGGAAGTCCATCAAGCCTAATATTACCAGAGATTCCTGAACTAGCCCCGGATTATGTTGTAGACAAGCCTATCCAATCCCAATCTATTTTGTCATTGGCACATCGAGTAGCAAATTGCAATTATGAAAATCAAACCGACTGGGGCTCTAAGGTAAGTAATCGATTACTTACTGTTCAAAATATGGGTTGCTAATAAAAATTTGAAGTGTAATCCTTAAATTATTGGATGAAGGAGACTCATTTGATACGCGAGTACTGATTTTAGCAGAGTCATTTGGCAATTGGAACAGTCCTGCATATAACTAATTTTCAAAAAATTATAAGATACATTTGCTAATTTGATCAATTGCCCGCAACAGGTGATAGTACTAGAATTCGTCGCATCAGACAATTGGATAGCAAAAAATATAGTAATTTCCGAGTTTTCCATATGGTAACTTCGCCTATAACTGGTTGTAAAATATGCAGATCGGATTCAGATATGGATCATTGGTTGAGGATTACTACACAGGTTTCAGGATGCATTGCGAGGGGTGGAAGTCCGCATTTTGTAATCCTGATAGGCCTGCATTCTTCGGTGATGTTCCTAACAGCTTGATTGGTGCGCTTGATCAACAAAAGAGATGGTCAGTCGGACTTCTTGAGGTGGGGTTCTCTAAATATAGCCCAGCAACTTACGGTGTTAGGACGATGGGTCCTTCGATGGGACTTGCTTATGCACAGGTAGCATTTTGGCCACTGTGGTCAATTCCGATCACCGCATACGCTTTCCTTCCCCAGCTAGCACTTCTCAACAAAGTTTATATTTTCCCAAAGGTATGCTATGCTTTCCTAACAAGAGCATAAATTAAAAATTAACGTTAATTGATAATCAAAACAAATATAAAAGAGGTGACGATTTTACTGCTTGTGACTTCCTATAATACTATTCATTTTTTATAAGATTTTTATTTTTTATTTTATTTTTTTAAATTTTTTTTTATTAAAAATTGAATTTTATGATTTGTTGTGATTTTTTTATGTGGTTGATTCATGTATTTTTTTAAAAAATTGATGTTTTTTTTTTAATTTTTTATCCGGTTGATTAGGAATTAGAATTCATGATTTGTTTTAGTTTATTTTCTATCAAGTTATCCTAGTCTCATGATCCAGATCAAGGGTTTTACAGGTTAACCTGAGTTGACCGGAGTCATCTTATTGTGTTCTTTTTTAAATTGATTTTTTTTTTCAATTTCATTCTTCAACAATTAATTGATTGAGAATTGTGCTTCATGATTTTTTTATTTGTTTTATATGGGGTTATCATAGTCTCAATAACCGAGTCGCTAGTCTAGCAAGTTAACTCATGTCATGGATTTGACAAGTTAACTTGGGTTAACTCATGATGTTTCTTATCTTTTTTTTAATTGATTTTTTTCTTCAATTTCATCATTCAATATTTAGTTGATTGATAATTGAGTTTCATAATTTATTTAGATTTGTTTTATATAGGTTATCATGGTCTTGTGATCTAGGTCGTGAATTTGATAGATTAATTTAAGTTGATCCACATCGATCCAATATATTATTATTTCAATATTTAAAAATGATATCTTCTTGATTTTTTTAGTCAAATTACATTCTTACGAGTTGCACGGGTTGTTTTTAGATCCGTCAAGTCAATATGATCATATTGAGACAACCTCCCCAGGATTTAATCAACATTTGAATAATTAAGAATTAAGTTTTATTATTTATTTTGATTTATTTTACATGACAATAATATAATAGAGTAAATTATGTTCCAATCCCTGCATATTCCATAATATTCTGCTTCAACATCAATAGTTTAATATATTTCATCGTTAACCTTCAAAAACTTCCAATTTGATTCGTTGCCGTTAAATACTGATAAAAGTTGTAAGAGTTTTACGGAACACTATATTTATGTGTATTGAGTTTTCTTGGAGGAAAAAGCGAGAGAAAAATAAGAAAGCAAGAACGAGAAAGTTGGAGAAGTGAGTATTCCAACAGTTGCTTAGCTATTTGAGGGCTAGGGATCACATTGCAATTCTGGAAAACTATAAGTTTATGAATTCTTAATTGATAGGGCCGGAATGGAAAATTACTGAATATAATTAAGGGGCTAAAATATAGTTTGTCCAAAATAAATTATGAAGGAAATTTCCTGGAAATCATGTAGAGCTGGTCTGCTAGAGATGCTTCAGCCCAATCCAATGAGATATTCAAGGGCTATAAAATTCAATACTGAATGGAGATGTTCTGAACGCTTGTTTGTGAATTTATAGACGAACTGTTAATTGTACTTGTTAATTATCATAAACATATAATCTTCTAATTATGTCAATTATACAATATTTCCATCACGGAAGAAATCACAAGAGTTGAATATCTGATATCGAAATCTGTTTTATTTAGAATTAAAAATATTTATTTTTAAGATTATTAAAATAAAAACTGGAAAAAATGTGTTGTAGGTCTCAGAGCCATGGTTTTTCTTGTATGCGTTTCTTTTCTTGGGGGCCTATGGTCAAGATTGTCTTGACTTTATCTTAGCGGGAGGAACAATCCAGAGATGGTGGAGTGATCAGCGGTTTTGGATCATAAGGGGAATAACAAGTTACTTCTTTGGTTCCATAGAGTTCTTCCTCAAGTTCTTGGGAATTTCAGCATTTGGCTTTACCGTCACAAGCAAAGCAGTTGATGCTGAACAAAGTAAAAGATACGAACAAGGGATCTTTGAGTTTGGGGTACATTCACCCATGTTTGTCTCCCTAACATTGGCGGCCATAATTAATTTAATCTCATTTTCCCAAGGGCTTGTTGAAGTTTTCAGAGGAAACAATTTGGAGGGACTATTCGTGCAGATGTTCATATCTGGTTTTGCTGTGGTGAATTCTTGGCCAATTTACGAAGCCATAGCTTTGAGAAATGACAATGGGAAAATGCCTGTCAAAACCACCATTATGGCAACACTTCTGGCAGGTGCATTCTATGCAGCATCTTCTTTCATCTGCAGGTAAGAATATGAGGGCATTTGATTCATGTTGTAAAGGAAGTGACGGTTTTACTTTATTTGCCGATCTACAGCAACATTCCCTCCCTAGGATGTATTTCTGAAAAGTAAGAAATAAAAATAAAAAATTTAATTCAATGTATTTTTAAATTCAAAAACAGAAGAGGAACTGCTATCCTTTTTAGTATTTTTACTATTGATGTAAAACAAAGGATTCTATCACCGCAAAACCAATTGCTATTTGAACGAGGGTCAAAATAATAATTTTACTGCTAAAATTCACGGTGTAATGTTCCTTGTGCTAGAACAAGTGTTCCCTACCTCCTTTCGTTTTAGTTTATTCTTTTTATGTCATTTCACACATTAATCAAAGAAATTGTTTTTTACTGTCCTTACTGATCCGTCCGTCTCCACACAAGTCTTTAAATAAAGACTCGCAATCATACTGAGGATATAGCACCGACAAAAACTATGGGGGCTCGTCAGCAAGGAGGCAGCGCCATCCAAGCCACCAGCACAGGCGGGCATCCTTCTCTTCACACGGTTAAGCCCTTGGGCAGAACACTTTTCAACCGTGTGTTTGCAACCATTTATGCTCTTTCCATTTTAGCTCTACTCTTTTACCATGCAAAAACACTCTTCTACTCCACAACCCTGGTCTCTTTCTCCGTAACCCTCGCTTTGTTAATCTCCGATCTTGTTCTAGCATTTTTTTGGGTCAGCACACAGACTTTTCGAATGTTTCCAGTCTATCGAAAACAATTCCCTGAAAACCTTAAAAAAATAATGGAAAGGAGTGATTTTCCTGCCTTGGACGTGTTTATATGCACTGCCGATCCATACAAGGAGCCACCGATAAGTGTAGTGAATACGGCTTTATCTGTAATGGCGTATGACTATCCAACAGAGAAGATTTCAGTCTATGTATCTGATGATGGAGGCTCAGCCTTGACTCTTTTTGCTTTCATGGAGGCTTCCAAGTTTGCTACTCACTGGTTACCATTTTGTAAGAAGAACAATATACTAGAGAGGAGCCCTGAAGCATATTTTGAATTAAATCACACCTGCACATCTGAGGCTGTAAACATCAAGGTAAGATACTTTAATGAAAACTAAAAGTCTTCATTCATGAAAAGAAGACAAGAACATGAATGTTTTCTGCATTTACTTGATATTTTTGTCTGGATTGTGACAGGTTATAATCTGTTTATAAATATTTTAAAATAATATATTTTTATTTTTAAAAAAATTATTTTTAAGATCTGGGGATATAAAAAAAATAATTTTTAACATAAAAAATACTATTTCAACTGCAGTATATTTTACATCATTTTGTCAAGGTTCTTTGTGTGGATTAATCCATAGTGGTTCGGATTTATTTATAATTTATTTTGGGAAACGCCATAACCATCATTAAAATAACACACCAATAGGTAGCCTCTTGGAGAAAAAGTACAGAAAATAGGCAACGACAAATCTATACCATTCAAACAGCCAATGGGAAGAAACAAGACTCAGCTCCCAACCATCACGTCCCCATATAGTGCTTGTTCTTTTTTTATATACATATATTATATTTTATTTTAATTCGAATCCTTGGCTCTTATTCTCCCCCTAGTTGCATTTTTTAATTTACATATGCCGAAGACAAGCACATTTTGTGGTTTGCGTGCTCGCCGGTCCGACTGGTTTCCTCAGCACGTTAATTAGTTTAAGGACATTATATAAACTAGGTCTAAGGAAACTTTTAGAAAAGAATAAAGTAAAAGATTCATACTGATTTGCACAGTTATAATCCATCTGTATGCGTGGCCCGGGGCTAAAATCTTTCTATATCTTAATACGATGGCACAGCTAATTGCGGTGTCATCTTGGACTTTTCTGTGTGCAAGTGGGGGTACGTAGTCGTCGGTGAGATGAACTGACAATTTAGCTATACATTCTATATTTGCTCTTTCCTTTATTTGGATGAATCATATCCTAATCCTCGATAATTGAGATTATTATGCAATCTTATCACATCCCTTGAAAAGAGTGACGGTCAATCAAAAACACTGTCATTCTTCAATTATTTTGATCAAATTTTAAAATATATTTTTTTAAATATATTAAAATAATATTTTTTATTATTTTTTAAAATTTATTTTCAACTTTATCACGTCAATTTAAAATCATAAAAAAAATTAATTTAAAATATATAAAAAATAGTTTTTTAAAAAATATTTTTTATACACAAAAATAATTAGTTATTTTAAATCGTTTTAATATACTAATAATAAATTATTTAAAAAAAAACTGTTATTCTCTCCCTAGCAATATATTTACAATTTTGTTGTTTAATATATTTTTATATATTTACATATTATTTTTTTATTTTACATCAAATAATAAATAATAATGTAATGATTATTAAATATTTAATAGATAGATATAAATATTTAGAATTCTTATGTAATAAATAAGATAAGAATATAACAAAAACAGAATCAAATGCTGTAGAGGAAGTATGTAATTACTGTAAATAACTTATCGTCTGGTTTCTTGATAATGTCACAGATAATCTATGAAAGCATGAAAGTGAAGGTAGAGCGTGTTCTTGAGAGGGGAAAAGTTGAGGATGAGAACATCACTAGTGGCCAAGAACGAGAAGCTTTCAACAAATGGGCTGATAGCTTCACACGACAAGACCATCCAGCTGTGATTCAGGTTCCCTTTAACAGAATCAATTATGCTCATAAGAGCTGGTTCGATTAATACAAACTAGTACACGCACGTATCATTATCGAACCTGTTCTTGTTTTCTTTATTGATTTTGATGGCTTCTGATCTCATCTGAAGTTCACATTGGCCCTTCAGTCGATAGTTGATTTCAGTTAATCTTTTTTTTTATTTTTTTAAATAAAAATAATATTAATTTGATTTTTTTAATACTTAACAATTCTACCAAATCAAATTTTTTTTAAAACAACTTCTTAATTAGATATGATTAGATCTTCTTCTTAACTAATTTAATTTCAAATTCCATCAAGATTAAGTCTTGGGTCATCGGATTCTCGAATCAATCAGGACAGCATGGTTGAGCAACTATACTCAAGTTAAAATACTATTTTTTTTTAAAAAAAGAAAGAAGATCCCACGTATGATGGTCACGATTCACAAACCTACTCACCTGTATCCTTCACATTTTCTTGAGCCATGAACAGGTTTTGTTAGATGCTAGCAAGGATAAAGACATCGCTGGTTATTCGATGCCAAATCTCATCTACGTCTCTAGAGAGAAAAACAAGGCTTCACCTCACCACTTCAAAGCTGGTGCCCTTAATGCCTTGGTTAGTATGCATGTCCAGTACACTCATGACATTATTAATTAAGTTGGGAGACACTGCTTTAAATCGGCTGCGTAATGCCAACCTAATCTTTACGAACTTTTAATAGAATAACACTCGTTTTTCTTATTTGTGCTGTAGCTAAGAGTATCAGGTTGCATGACCAATGCGCCGATAATCCTAACTCTAGACTGTGACTCATGCTCTAATGACCCCGAAACACCGCTGAGGGCAATGTGTTATCTGAGTGATCCAGAGACTCGGCCACAATTAGCTTACGTTCAATTTCCTCAAATATTTCGAGGAATCAACAAAAGTGACATCTACAATGCCGAATTCAAACGTTTGTATCAAATTAATGTCATGGGATTTGATGGATTAAGTGGCCCTAATTATCTTGGAACCGGATGTTTCTTTCAACGACGAGCTTTCTACGGAAGTCCATCAAGCCTCGCCTCACCAGAGATTCCTGAACTAGCCCCGGACTATATCGTGGACAAGCCTATCCAGTCGCAGTCAGTTCTGGCAAAAGCACATCAAGTAGCAACTTGCAATTATGAAAGCCGAAGCAACTGGGGCTCAAAGGTAACTTCATCGGTTGATGCTCAAGACTTTTAGAGTTGGTCTTTTTTTGCCCCCATATTTTAACCTCGAAGCAAGATTTTTAAAAGGACACGCTTTGCTGACACTCACTAAATCGATTATTGAAATTACTCGACAATTGGATGGACGAGACTCATCTGACAGAATAAATAGTTATCTATATAGCTCTTGTTTAAAAACTTCATTTGCATAGCAAGTCTTCTTTTCATTCGGTATCTTTGTATATGTTATCTTCAATGCCGATGGTATATAACTGGTTTTAAAATGTGCAGATCGGATTCAGATATGGATCATTGTCTGAGGATTACCACACAGGTTTCAGGATGCAATGCGAGGGTTGGAAGTCCATATTTTGCGATCCTGATAGACCTGCATTCTTGGGTGACGTTCCCATCACCTTGAATGATGCGCTGAATCAACAAAAGAGATGGTCAATTGGACTTCTCGAGGTGGGGTTCTCTAAATACAGCCCAGCAACCTTTGGTGTTAAAGCAATAGGTCTTTTGATGGGACTTGCTTATGCACAGTCAGCATTCTGGGCCATCTGGTCGATTCCGATCACCACATACGCTTTCCTTCCCCAGCTAGCTCTTCTCAACAAAGTTTATATATTCCCGAAGGTACGCTATTTTTTCTGACAAAACTAAATAGGGTGAATTATATCCCAAATCCTGAAGATTCCACAATATTATAATTCAGCCTCGATAGTTTAAAATCTTACAGCATGACCCTCAAAGTTTCCAGAAATTCCAATGTGATTCCTTGCTGTTAAATAGCGAAAAAAAATTAAAAGCAAATCCATTGTTTGAATTTTTGTCAGTCCAATATTTTTCTTTTCAAAGGGTTTTTTTTTGGAACACTATCTAATTCATGAGGTTGGGAGGAAAATGCGATTGAAAGATAAAAAATAAAATAAAAATTGGAATTTCCAAGGGGTCACATTGAGATTTTTAACAAGGGGTGACATTGAGTTTTTTTTAAACTATAAAATTATCATCGTAGAATTTTAATCTATACGGGCCAAAACTGAAAATTATCGAATGCCCAAGGGATAAAATATAGTTCATCCGAGATAAATTATGAGGTGAAGTTTATTTCCGAAAACATTTCTTATTGTTTGGCCAATTAGACATTAATTTAGATGATTTATCGATTAATTTCATATTGTTAATTATTCTATTTCATTACAATAAATTCACTATCTCCTAATTCTTTCAATCATACGATATTTCTATTATGAAAATGAAAATGATTGGGTTATTTCTATTCTATATTTTGTTAAGATCACTTTCTAATATACTTTTACTATTTTGATAGATCAAAATACCACTAATTAATTATATTTTTCACAAATGTTGATAATTCGTTTTTTTTAATAATGATGTTAAATACTAGTATTATATTTATATCTAGAAATATAGCTAATTGAAAGTCTTGTTTTATAATTAGAATATTAAATTTTATCTTTTAAAATCATTACCTATCACCTAATTTAATTTCTTCAAAAAAAGGTTTTTGTTTGTCATGCTGCATTTCTTTTCTTTTCTTGTTAATGCTTTTATCCTTTTGTGCTTCCAAATATATCTACCAATAACTTATTTATTTTAAAAAATAAAATATAGTAACTAAAATTCTGAAAGCTTCATTTTATACACTTGTTTTTTATTTGAAATAATTTTGAACTTTAATAATTAAACATAATATTCCAATAAATTTTGATTACTTAAAAAAATAATCATTTTATACACTTGTTTTTTATTTGAAATAATTTTGAACTTTAATAATTAAACATAATATTCCAATAAATTTTGATTACTTAAAAAAAACCTATTTTATAACTATATTGAAAATAAGAGGTAATGTAGAGGGTGTTTGATATAACACGTGATTTTGAATATTCTTAAGTGTTTTTAGTTTGAAAAAAATTAAATTAATTTTTTTAATGTTTTTTGATAATTTTAATGTTGTATGTTAAAAATTAAAAAAAATATTTAATACATTTAAAAAAAATATTTCAAAAAACAACAGCACAACTAACTAGAACATTTACAGCATTTATGAATAAAACTTGTTACAAAGTTGGAGTGGGAATAAAACTATTCTATAAATTGAACATTAATTATTAAAAGAACCGGGAAAACACGTGATGCAGGTGTCAGAGCCATGGTTTTTCCTGTACGCATTTCTTTTCTTGGGGGCATACGGTCAAGATTTTCTTGACTTCATCTTAGCTGGCGGATCAATCCAGAGATGGTGGAGTGATCAGCGATTTTGGATCATAAGGGGAATATCAAGTTACGTATTTGGTTCCGTAGAGTTCTTCCTCAAGTTCTTGGGAATTTCAGCATTTGGCTTCAATGTGACAAGCAAAGTAGTTGATCATGAACAAAGTAAAAGATATGGACAAGGGATCTTCGAGTTTGGGGTACATTCACCCATGTTTGTGACCCTAACAGCGGCAGCCATAATTAATTTAATCTCATTTTCCCAAGGGCTTGTTGAAGTTTTCAGAGGAAACAATTTGGAGGGACTATTCGTGCAGATGTTCATATCTGGTTTTGCCGTGGTGAATTCTTGGCCAATTTATGAAGCCATTGCATGGAGAAAGGATAAGGGGAAAATGCCTATTAAAACCAGTATTATTGCAACACTTCTGGCAGGTACATTGTATACTGTATCTTGTTTCGTTTTCTTGTAAGAACATTAATGAGGACTTGTCGATGAATTATATGATAATTTATTGTGGCATTCCTCCTTCGAATGTCCTCTTCTTTTTTATATTAAAAGAAGGTTCACTTAATTTTGCCATCCATTTACCTTTTCCCTTGTATATTAGCGTATCTGACAACTAGCGGTCACACCTCGAGGTGAGGGCTTGCTCGAGTTTGAATCGGTGCCCCCACGTTTTGTATACATTTATAATGTATGGTTTTGTAATTTTCATCCATACTTCAACCCATAACTTGAAACAGATAATGCATCTCTTATTACATTTTCCAGCAAAGTTCAATTGGTGGATGACGGGGCTTATCCAAACCCCCCCACCCCCCCTTTTTCCTCAATGAGTTCAACCATACAGAAATTAAAACAAATGATTAAAAAACACAGAAGAGGTAAAAAAACAGAAGAATGCTTCGTGTATTGATCACGTTAAAAGCCATGAACATAAATGGATCGCGAACACGATCACAATCTTCTTCGGCACTTCTATTTGTTTTTTACTTTAGTTCTTTTTCACTAAATCATTCGAGCCATTTTTGCTTGTTTCACTACCTCATCACTATTAATTAAACTTTTGTTGTCCAACACAAATTATCAAGCAATTGTTTATATTTCCAGAACTAATAGCTTCTGTCTAGTTTCAATTCAAATACTTTCCTTTAACGATTCTTCCACGAGAGACGCCTATTCATTCACTATCTCATCTAATATCCCATCATTTATTCTTCAAGGATTATTTCATGAAAGTACTTTTCCTGATATATAGCTAGGTTGAATGCAAAATAACCTCCATGGAATTGACTCAGCGGAGAAGAACTGGGACTTGACTGTATATTCCTGTCCAAGATCTCAAGTTTGACTCTTGCCAAGTATAAACAATTTCATGAGAACATTGGACTTTGACAAAGCCCATGAATTAACTATGGTGTTCTCGCCGGAAAATCTCCACCTAAAGATTGTCAAAAGATTTGCAATCGGGGTGCATGGCTTGAGGAAGTGGATGCGTACTGCATTGTGATGTAGATTAAAATTATCCCAATGCTTTTACTAGAAACTATATCATAATTGAATTCAATTAATATGACAAACACACACAAAGAAAACACTTTCATTTACCCAAACTTCAAGCTATCCACTAAAATTCCGCCATACACTCTAAGTAGACAAAAAAATGATTCCAAGGGAAAAAAAAAACACCTTCAATATTTCCAGTTCTTTCTGATTCCGACATCAAACATTTTATGTAGAACAAAATTTTAACAAAATCATCTACTATTTCTAATAACTCCAATCCCAAGCTTTAATCTTTATTTTCTTCGTATATTTCCTTATACTTGCAATTTTTCAACATGACGGGGAAGAAGAATAGGTGAGCTTGAAGTTTTTGTTTTTGTTTTTTTCTGGGGTAAGAGAAAGTTTAGGATTGGGACATCAATAGACTAGCCAAGTTAAAAACTAAATTGAATCTCTTCTTCCACTTTTTTTTTCGAATTCAGACGTTTGTATTAAGTTATTGTCACGGGATTTGATGGATTGAGCGTGTTTGGTATTGCGGTTGCTGTTGTGGTTGTGGTTTGAAAAAAGTTGTTTTTATAAAAAGTATTTTTAGTTGAAGTTGGTTTGAAAAAATATATGTTTGGTTAAAACTGTGGTTGAAATTGAGGTTGAACAAAAAGTAGTTTAACGTGTTTGGTTAAAAAAAATACTTTTCAAATTGAGGTTATAAAATAATTAAATATATATTAATATATATTAATATTAATATTAATGATTTTTAATTTAAATATTGTAGATTTAACTACTGTTATTACATCATGAAATAAATAATATTGATATCAAATATTTTTTATTATTCTATTAAACTATGTGCAATGTCATTACATACGAAATCTATCCAACAAGAACTATATTTTTCATGGTTTCTTAAGCGCACAACAACAAAAACTGAATTTTTTAATTTATGTAGTGTTATTAAATAATAAAGATTGTGATATTTTTATTATTGGAATTGCGATCAAATTCTACAAATGCTACGTCATCATGCGATATCTTTCTAATTTATGTAGTGTTATTAAATAATATTAAATACTAGTTTTTCGAGTAAAACACAATTTTTTTAAAAAAATTTATAATTTGATTACAGTATGAGTAAATTTAATTCACCTTAAACTAAATTTTTTAAAAAAACAAAAAAAAAATATTGTTTACGATTAATTGCACTGGTTTTTCGGGGGAAAAAAACTAAACTTTTCTCATTAATTTTTCAAAAAAAAACTGAACATTGCGATAGTGAAGCATAGCTCCACTGTTCCTAAAAATAACAACGACTCTAATCCTGCGACTGAGTAACAAAAATTAATGAACCCTACTAAATAAAATTAGTTTTGTTTTCTTTATCTAACATTAAAAATATGTGGTTGCGGGTAAACCACATTACCCAATAGCATCTGAGTGGCCTAATCTGGATGTTCTTTCAACGACGAGCTTAACACGGAAATCCATCAAGCCTCGCATCACCAGAGATTCCTGAACTAGCCCCAGACCATATCGTGGACAAGCCTGTCCAATCACAGTCAGTTCTGGCACTAGTACATCAAGTAGCAAGTTGCAATTATGAAAGCCAAAGCAAGACTCAAAGGTAACCCATCGATTGATACTCGCTTTCATAGTTAAATGGTGTGGGAGAATATCATATAAGTTAATTATTTTTTATTTAAAAATATATTAAAATAATATTTTTTATGTTTTAAATATTATTTTTTATATTAATGCATTAAAATGATTAAAAAAATTCTAAAATAATATTAATTTTAAATAAAAAAATTCAAATTTTTTAAAAATACAGGTTGAACAGTATTTCCAAACAATCCTTGTTCGAGTTTGAATTATTTTTTGGATTTTTATTGTGTTAAAGTTAAAAATTATTTTAAAAAATTAAAAATTATTTTCATATATTTTTAAATAAAAATTATTTTAAAAAATAATTGTTACTACAATACTAAATATCATTTAAATATTGATGTACTTATATAAAAAAATTCATATAATTGTAACATCATATAAAAAATATTATAAACAAAACATATTACATGAATATTTGAACAAAATATATCTATATTTTGAAACTCCTTACAATTACACACACATATGATTGCCGAATTTCTTATTAAACTCTATTTTATAAAAACAATATTTTGGATTACATATTAACGTAATTTATTTCGTAAAATCTTAAGCAAATTGTTTATTCTTTTAATTTTTCACAAGTTTATAAATGAGATTGTCTACAAATTTAAACGAACTTGTGAATGTAATTCATATAATTGAGACGAATCGTGAATCCTGGTAATTAAGTTAAACTTAGCTTAAGTTAGAACTCGGTTTATTTATATAGCCAGCTTTAAAAATAGTTTTGTATAAGTTCGCATTATGTCTTAACAAACGAGTTCGAGCTAAGCTTCTGGAAAGTCGAGCGGCTTACCAGAGGTTCGACTTATTAATGTATTTGTTAAAATGTAATATGAAATAATTTAATGTGCTGTGTTTTATTTAATAATTTAATTATTTTTAATTTAAAATGATTATTTGGCTTGATATATAAAATTATTTATTAAATTTCATCTGATAATTTAAATTTTTTATTTTAAAAAAATTATTTGATATAATATCAAATTTTTAACGATAAGAAATTCAAATCTAATAATCATCTTTATTTTTTTTATATAAAAATATAATGCATAAATTAGTTAAATCAGTTTATAGGGTGTTGTTTTCAATTAAATAAGGAAAAAAAATAAAAAAAATATTCATTAAATTTCAATTTTCATCCAGCCATGGTTGAAATGTTTACTTGATGATTGTTTGGAAATTCTAAAAATTTAAATTTTATTTTATTTAAAATTAGTGTTTTTTATGTTTTTAAATTGTTTAAATATTTTAATATTAAAAATAATTTTTTTAATAAAAAATATTTTTTTAATATATTTTTAAATAAAAATTACTTTATAACAACAGTAACATCATCATCTGGTCTTTATAAATAGGAACCATATGTTACCAGTCCTTGCTCCTGAGATACTACACCACCAGAAAGCATGGAGGGTCGACCAAAAGAATCCGGCACTAAAAAAGCCTCTACCGGTGGAGGTCCTCCTCCTCTTCACACGGTTAAGCCCATGGGAATAACAATTTTCAACCGCCTGTTTGCCACAGTTTATGCTCTTGCCATTTTAGCTCTATTCTATCACCATACAAAAAAACTGCTGTGCTCCCCAACCTTAGTCTCCTTCTCTATAAACCTCGCCTTGTCACTCTCCGACTTTGTCCTTACTTTCATGTGGATCAGCACGCAGACTTTTCGCATGTGTCCAGTCTATCGTAAGCAATTCCCTGAAAATGTTGAAAAAGTCGTGAAAAGAAGTGATTTTCCAGCTTTAGACGTGTTCATATGCACTGCTGATCCATACAAGGAGCCACCAATAGGTGTAGTGAATACGGCTTTATCAGTGATGGCTTATGACTATCCAACAGAGAAGATTTCAGTCTATGTATCTGATGATGGAGGCTCAGCCTTGACTCTTTTTTCTTTCATGGAGGCTGCTAAGTTTTCTACCCACTGGCTACCATTTTGCAAGAAGAATAATATACTAGTGAGGAGCCCTGAGGCATATTTTGAATCCAGTCATCCTTGCACCTCTGAGACTGAGAAGATTGAGGTAAGATACTTTAAGATTATATATGTTTTCATTCATAAAAGAATATTTTCTACATATACACGAGACTTTAACGTAGTGTTTTAGTCGTGTACATGTAGAAAAATGAGAATAAGCATAAATTCCCAAAGACTGATTTGTTTCTCTTTTCATAACGAGATCTAATGAATCTTGAGATGCACCATCAAAATCTGAAGACTTAACCATTCCCCCCCCCTAAAAATGCTCAGGCATTTTTTTTTAATGCTCTCTTCTTTTTATTTTCTTATACTTGCTATTTTTTATATTTATAAATTAAATCATCATTTTTTATGTGTAGGCTAAGATATGGAAATTAAAATTGAGTACTTTTAAGATGAAGGCATGCTATCTATATTAAAACAACATGATTTTTGAAACTTTACTTCTTATAACTTGAATTAAGGTTTTGAACTTTGATAGTTAAGAAACGAAGACGTTTTTTCTAGTAATTAATTGCTAGAAAATTCCATTTTCAATGAGAGAGTCTTAAATTAAGACATGCCCACATAAAGGGGGCTATTTAATTGGAAATAAATTGATTACTGAAGTGGACAGTTAATTAGTTCTTTTGAACATAATTAAGGAGCTTTAAGCAAGGATAAACAAATAATATTATTTATATATATATAAAAAGAAAGGGTAAATAATAAGAGATAATGGACCGGCCGATCGGCGTATTCTATCATGTGGCATAGAATTGATGCCCTCGATGATGAGCATAATAAAGACAGGTGTGATATAGAGGGCGTTTCGCATTGCTGTTGGAAAGTATTTTTTAAAAAATTTGAATTTTTTTTTTGCTTTAAAGTAATATGTTTTTAATGTTTTCAAATTATTTTGATGTGCTGATCTCAAAAATAATTTTTAAAAAATAAAAAAAATATTATTAGCATACTTTTCTGAGTAAAAAGTATTTTAAAAAGCAATTATAACTACACTTCTAAATACCCTCGTAAAAAATCAGTAGCGGATTCATTGGACAGCTATTTGTGCTGTCATCTCGGTGGACATTTGTGAGTAAAAGAGGGACCATCTCGAGCAAATCTTTTATATTTTCCTCGAGATATGAAATTCATTGTTTCGTCACCGACAAATAGAGTTGCAAGTTAGGTTTCTTGGCAGAAACATTTCTAAATATTATTATACATAAATTGAAATAATACTAATAAAAAGAAAATGGATCAAATCACGTTCCTGCTCTATAACAATGTTATTGCTATTAAATTCGACACTGAAATACAATCCATTCAAGTGCTAGAGTTGTATATTGGGTCAGTCTATAAGTAGTTGGATTATCTATATATTTTTTTTCATTTTTAAGTGAAAACAATTCAGTTTCTTTCAAATCATAAGTCCTAGTTTTAACCTCTCTTTTCTATTCTACACTCCTCGAAATCACCCAAAAGGCCAAAACAAATACAATTGGTTTACAGAGAAGTCAAATTTCTAATTGAGCATTATATATTAAAAAGAGCTATTTGGTATTTAAAAGATATTGTACCTAATATAGAGACATTTATATTATATATTTATTGAAAAAGTTAAATGATTTTTCTGCATCTCCACCCAAATAATTTAGCACTGGCTTAGCATATAATTCTTTTCACATTATTTATTTGTTGTTTTTTAAATTGACTAGGAATAAATAAATTTTATAATTTTATTTATTTTTTTAACAAGTTATTTAAATTTTATAATTTGAATTGCGGATTTGATAGAATATTCCTGATTAACTAAGCCTAATATAGTTGCCACGAGGTCTCCCTAGATGCGTGTGGGTGTGAAAGGTGCAATGCATCTGGTTAATCTCACCGAAGGAGATATTCTAAAATTTAATCTCAGTGTAGGTGCATCGAAGTCTCCTGAACTGCGTGTGAATGTGAAAGGTGAAATGTACCTTATACACTATATGTGATTTTTCTTGAAAAAGGAAATACTACGTGTAAGGTTTCAATTGGGAGAAACCCAAAACAATAATTGTTCCGAAATTAGATTCAAATCAATAAATTACGTAGTTGTTGGTTTGTTTGGAGCCATCATGCCAGGCCGAGAGAGGCTTTTAATATTCCTCTCTTTTGTTCTCTCTTTCGCCCGAATACAATTTCGGTCCGTGCATGGTGTTTAATGAATTTTCCCGACATATCAAAAAAGATAAATTAAAATAAATTTAATTAGTTGATGAAAATTCCTGATAAGGTGTTTTTTTGTCAACATGTATGGATTAGTGAAACCTGAAATGATTAGTTTTAAATATGTAATAAGGTGATGTATAGAAGCATGAAAGCCAAGGTAGAGCATGCTCTTGAGAAGGGAGAAGTTGATGATCGGTTTATCACTGGCCTGGATCAACAACATGAGATTTTCAACAAATGGACTGATAACTTCACACGACAAGACCATCCCCCTGTCATTCAGGTTTGCATTTCCATCACAGCTTCTAGAACCTTTTTTTTTAGAGACAAATATATACAAAGACACATTAATCACACGAGTTGCAATATATACCCACATCCTATATACGTATTTGTTTGAACTATGAGCAGGTTCTACTAGATGCAAGCAAGGACAAAGACATCGCTGGTAACTTGATGCCAAATCTCATCTACGTTTCAAGAGGAAAATGCAAGGCTTTACCTCATCATTTCAAAGCCGGTGCCCTCAATGCCTTGGTAAATAAATATATGCCTCTCCACAATCACAAACTTTTAAGTTCTTTTTTTTATCATTATTAAAAAAAGGTATCATCGGTTTTTGCATGTCAAGATTAAATCTTTTTTTTTTTTTCAGTCTTAAACAAACCATTTACACACCTTTTTAAGTGTATATATGTTAAAGATCGCACACATAATTATAGAAAATATCACAATAAAAAAATTAAAAAAAATTAACACAATGATTTTTCATTTTTAGGTTATGCCTGCATCCACAAAGAGAAGAAATTTTACTATATTGCTTGTAGTGCATACTGATTTCTCTTACTAGCTCATTTTGTTTTTAGCACACAATAGCATATAAAATCATTAAAAGAAAAAAACCTAGACCCAAGCATATATTAATTTGTACAGAATATGTATAATTAAGTTAAATGATTAGTCATAATTTTAATGCTACAATAATTCTTTTTTTCCAAACAAAACAATATTAGGTCTATAAAGTATACATTATTCAAAATGAAATTATACAACAAAGATTTGAATCCATGTCCTGTCTTACTGCTATGTAAGTTATAGCATAAAGATTTGAATTCATGTTGCTAGCTAGTTATTAATAGATTAATGCACGTTTCTCTTACTGCTATTGTAGCTACGAGTATCAAGCAACATGACCAATGCACCAACAATCTTGACTCTAGATTGCGACTTCTGCTCGAATGATCCACAAACACTTCTACGGGCAATGTGTTATCTATGCGATCCAGCAATTAGGTCCACATTAGCGTACGTTCAGTTTCCTCAGATATATCGTCGAATCAATAAAAACGACATCTATTGTGGTGAATATAAACGTTTGTTTGTAATTAATACAATGGGGATGGATGGAGTAGAGGGTCCTAATTATGTTGGAACTGGATGTTTCTTTCGTCGGAGAGCTTTCTTTGGAAGTCCATCAAGCCTAATATCACCAGAGATTCCTGAACTATCCCCAGACCATGTTGTGGACAAGCCCATCCAATCCCAGTCAGTTTTGGCACTGGCACATCAAGTAGCAGATTGCAATTATGAGAACCAAACCGACTGGGGCTCTAAGGTAAGTCCATGATTAATGCTCAAGATTAACGTTATTTATTGTGTTGTTATGCTTGCAATAGTATAACTGGCTGTAAAATATGCAGATTGGATTCAGATATGGATCATTGGTGGAGGATTATTACACAGGTTTTAGGTTGCAATGCGAGGGGTGGAAAGGCATTTTCTGTAATCCTGAAAGGCCTGCATTTTTTGGTGATGTTCCCATCAACTTGGCTGATGCTCTGAATCAACAAAAGAGATGGTCAATTGGACTTCTTGAAGTGGGCTTCTCAAAACATAGCCCTGCAACCTTCGGCGTTAGATCCAAGGGTATCTTAATGGGCCTTGGCTATGCACAGTTAGCATTTTGGGCCATATGGTCTATTCCAATCACCACATATGCTTTCCTTCCCCAGCTAGCTCTTCTCAACCGAGTTTCTATATTCCCAAAGGTGTGCTATTATTTTCTTCCAAGAATAAAACAAAGTTTATTTCAGGGAAAAAAGAAGAAGAAAAAAGAATCCTCCATCTCTGACATGAATTTAGAAAGCCGTAGCAATTAGAGATGGAGTCGCTTGAAGGCCAATGAGATATTCGAGTGATCTATCAATTAGCTACTTAAATTGGTTCTATAGAAGTTCCTTTGTTGAATTTATCGTAACATTTGTTGCAGGTTTCAGAGCCATGGTTTTTCTTGTATGCGTTTCTCTTCCTTGGGGCCTATGGACAAGACTGTCTTGACTTTGTCTTAGCCGGTGGATCAGTCCAGAGATGGTGGAATGATCAGCGATTTTGGCACATAAGGGGAGTGACGTGTTATTTATTTGGTTCTATAGAGTTCTTCCTCAAGTTCTTGGGAATTTCAGCATCTGGCTTTACCGTCACAAGCAAAGCAGTTGATGCTGAACAGAGTAAAAGATACGAACAAGGGATCTTTGAGTTTGGGGTACATTCACCCATGTTTGTCTCCCTAACATTGGCGGCCATAATTAATTTAATCTCATTTTCCCAAGGGCTTGTTGAAGTCTTCGGAGGAAACAATTTGGAGGGACTATTTGTGCAGATGTTCATATCAGGTTTTGCTGTGGTGAATTCTTGGCCAATTTACGAGGCCATAGCTTTGAGAAATGACACCGGGAAAATGCCTATCAAAACCACCATTATGGCAACCCTTCTGGCAGGCGCATTATATATGGCAGCTTCTTTCATTTTCAAGTAAGAATTCATACGAGGTTTTTCTGGGTTGTCCTCAATTAAATGCGAGTCGATGCAGATTCTCCTTTCCTTTCCGTTCCTATCACCGGATTCATGTCAAGTGAATTCAGCGGCCCTACTTGTTTTCTAAAATTATATGACATGTTAGTTGAATCTTCGCCTTTCAGTTTATTATTTTCTTTTTTCTTTTTTTCTGCGTGCTTTCCTTCATTGACTACGAAAAACTATAAGGTGATAATAGAATAATTGATGATATTCTATTAATTACTTTCTAAATCTATTTAAAATAAATAAATAATCCTAAATGAAAATATTCAAATTATCAGGTGATTTTTGCAGAAAAAGTAAAATCCAATTACCTTGCTGCTAGTTTTTGCTTTTATGTTTTTCTGATTCTGACTCTAATACCAATTTGCACATCTTCAAGCTTTGCATTCATCGAACGGAAAAATCATATGAACCACAGGAGAGGTGAGGAAATCAGTGCGAAGAAGAGGTGACCCTATATTATTTGCTAAAAATCACGTGATAAACTAATTTTATGTTGTTAAGATAAATATATAATAGAGAGAAAATAAGAATCCAGATTTCATATTTATGAGGTGGGTCTTATTTCTTACATTGAAAAAGAAATAATTTTGATAGAAAAGAAAAGATAATAATAATAAATTAATAATCCAATAAAACCTCTACCCTCTGTTTGACTTGCAGGGCTTGGATTTAACGAAGATGATAATATTGGAGAGGAGCCGAATTCGGAAAACTTACATGTCTATCCTGCGTTCTATAGGATTCTTTTTTATGTACAAGACCTACCAGGCCTCTCAATATATTTCTCTTGTTATAGCTGTAAAGGCTGGGACAAGATGCCACCGGACATTTCATGCCGAGCCTGATTTACAACTCTAGAGCCGAAAGCAAGAGCACTTCAAACCACCACTTGAGAGCCTGTGCCCTAAATTAATGTCCTTGTATATATCTGTGCTACCCCATGACCAAAACTGTTGCGGACCACATGTTCCTTTGGTTTAGCTTTAGCACACACTGATTAAGTGTTGAAGATAGGATTTTAAGTTAAGTTGTAATATACAAAAAACTCACAAATATTATAAAAATTAATAGAAAACTATAAAAATAATAACTTTGTTTAATAAAATAAAGTGAAAGGTATATAAACAAATAAAAATATAGGAAGAACTTAATTTGAGTTTTGAACGCATTCACCCATGCATGTTTGTACCCCTAACAATGGCTGCCTTAATCAACTTTTAGTCTCATTTATCATAGGTCTGGTTTAGATTTTCAAGGGCAGCAATTTGGAGGTACTATATATTAGTCCAAATTTTGATTGCTGGATTGCTCGCCAGCCTATGAAGCCATGATTTTGAGGAATGATAAAGGAAAGTTTCCTGCCAAAACAACTATTATTTCAACAATTCTGGCGTTCCTTTTGTGTACGTAGCAGCTTCTTTCATTTTCTAGGAAGAAAATTGCAAGTTTGATGCATGTGGTCCTCTAGCATAGTTAGCTTAAACTAAAGGTTCGCTTGGGTATTGGCTCTCAAGATTCTATTTAACAATAAAACTCAAAGAATAAATACAATATATTATCAATTATATTTTATAAAATGAAGATTATTCTTATTTAATAAAAAACTTCAAGTAAATAAAGATTATTCAAGGATAAACTTGTCAAACATATATATATATATATATATATATATATATTTTAAATATTCTAAAAAATTTCATTTATAGTTTTGATAAAGGCACTTGTTCACCTTAAGTTGGCTATAAATAGATGATTTTAATAAAAGAAGATCAAGATGATGCTGCCACAAAATTTCACCATATTTACGGGCAAAAAAGTTCATCTTTTCGCATGCTTCTCGTGTAATTTCTGCATTTAATGACATGGAATGAGCTCAATCCGGATCTCGGTACAAGGCTGGCCTCATCTGTGATTTCACCAACACTATTACTAGTGACCGGCCTTTTGATATCTAACCCCTTTCAAGAAATTCTCAAAACAGAATTACGCAGCTAACTGAAAGCATGCGCATGCCATTTGGTGTTCTGCCTTGAGAACATTTGCCTATCTATTTATTTCAACTTCGTATAGAGGCAAGAATTTTCTTCATGTACTGTGTCTTTGGATATGAAGAATAACAGATTCTCCATTTGGAGATCCCCTTCCATTCTCCATGGAAATGGATAGCTCAGGTAACCTGGAAGAGTCCCTCAATTGTGATGTCACACTTGATGGTTCTTCCATAGGTATCACAAGCTGTTCTGTCGATCCAGCACCAACATCTTGTTGTTGCTGCAGTTCTGATGTTATATTCTGAGGCTGGTGAGAGTTTGCACCAACACTAGATTGCAGCAGTAGCACAGGTCCACTAGATTGTGGCGGATTAGTACAAAATATGGTGGCGGGGAATATGACATAACATCTGCAAAGTGGACAGGTTGAGTTTGAGTGCAGCCAATGATGTATGCAGTCAATGTGAAACACATGCTTGCATGATGGGATTTGAAGCAATTCCTCTTTGATCTCGAATTCGCCCAAGCAAACACAGCATCTGCAACCAAAAAATTTCAATTAGGTTCAGTTGAATTGAAGCCTTCACCTTTTCTTTTTAAATATTCTAGATAGATTTCCTTATATCAATTTCCCTGATTTTTTTCTGTTAGCATCAAAAACTCTTTGTACAAGCTTACAGCCAATTTGCTTTCAGAAAGTAGTGGATGTAATTAGAGATTCTTCGTCGCGTTTGAAATGGGAGAAAAACTTTACAGTTTCAGTTGTCTCATCTTACAAAGTATAGACATGAAGCATCGATAGAAATTCTGATAATTTTGTTAGACTTTAGAATGATGCCCTTGGCATTTTGCTTGGTTAAGACCTCTTGGAGGGTCTAAATCTTTGCTAACCATTCTTTAGCTAACAAGAATAACTAATGGGTCTTTCAGACTCAGGTAAAAGTAGATACATTTGTGCAATTGGAAATAATGAAAGCTGGGGACCCAAAAAGGAATAGAAAGATAGGGCTACTGTTGGACCTATGAGCAAAAAAGAACCCAAATAAAGGTCCTAAGGCTTCTAAGAACTGAAAAATCTTGTACATGCTTAACATTTCATGTCTTTTTCAATAGGTTAAGTGACTAGACTTTTCTAAAGAATCTCACAAGCCAGAAGGAATACTGTTTCCAACTTTATTTCATACATGCTTTGCCACCTCCATACGTGTCAATTGTTATAGAGATTTTAGTTCTTCACCATATTCTTATCAAGAAGCGCCTTCAGAGAAAATGGTGGATGTTATTAGAGATTCTGATTGGCATCTGATATAAAAGTGAAAGCTCTTCTGCCTCGCTAGCCTGTAAAGGATGGTACTTCATAGGGATTGCTTCTTTACTAGATAACTGAGAATGAGTTTAAGGGGGATGTGAATAGTGAGAACTTATCTAAGGCCCTTTTCCCATGTTTACAAATTAGAGAAACTTTGTTGAAGGTGAATATAAATCTTCCAGTTTTTCAGTGAATTGCCCTCGTCAGCATATGATCATTACTGCAATATAACCCTAAATTGAGTACATGTTGTAGGGCAGGATAAATACCAGCTCACATCATATGAATTAAGTAATTACCTTAATTAATGGAAATTGAGTAAAGTGACAACTTACTGAGAGTCCTTTGTCCTTAATTCTTCATCAAACAAGACTGTTGGAAGCTTGTTTGTAATCTCTTCCTTCTGATAAATCTATAAATATAATCATTGAAACAAGAAAAAATATTAGAAAAATCTTAAGATGATAGCTGTAGTGCTGAGTAGCAAACCATCACTATAGTACACAGCTAAATTTCAAAAGCACAACATAAAAACAAAGAAATGCTCCAGTTTTTCTGCCTTTCCTTTTTTCCTTGCTGCATGCATGCGGTACATGAGAGAGAAAAATGGAGAGGGGGCTTACAGAGGAGACATGATATCGAGTAGCTTGACTGGAACTCCTTTGAATTACACGTGGAGGAGATGAAAGCGAGGGAGTCCTTCTTTTGAGGTAGAACAAGTAAAACAACAGAAAAAGAATAATGGAGAAGAGGATAGGAATTGAGAATATGAAAGCCTGGTAGAGTTTAAGTTGAAGCTCTTGAGGATAAAGATGAGAAGGGGTTGGGGATTGAGGGAGGCCCATCAGTCTCCGAGATTCAAAAATGACTGGATGTAGAAAGTAATGACCAGTTCAGTTGAAGTTTCATGGAAGAGTTGCAAATGCCTAGTTGAATGTATTTATGGAGGGGGGGGGGTACTTGAGGGAGGAAGA
>Ga0307517_10002165_pt1 | contig 31865 bp, 44 predicted proteins | sample 23_EM_MG_FD_194515 | JGI IMG/M metagenome (GOLD analysis project Ga0307517, IMG submission 194515) | Populus trichocarpa ectomycorrhiza microbial communities from riparian zone in the Pacific Northwest, United States - 23_EM | ecosystem: Host-associated > Plants > Roots > Unclassified | place... | reverse complement strand
GGATCGATGATCGCTTAGATTGCGGGATGTCACGTGCGTCACTTTTAGTTGCGACGTCACGAGTCGGATTGTCGGACGCATTGTGCGTTTTCTGCCACGTTGAACTTTCGCTCCGGAGAAGGATGAATCTCGTTCGCAACTTTGCGCTCGGAGTCACAACGGCGACTCTTGCACGCTATACCTGGAACTCTGTGTCCGACGTTAGGTATCCTTCGTCATATGCTGTCTGCACAACTGGGAACGGAACCATATACACCGTCGATGAGACCAACCCCACTGCGGAATGCATTTCAGTCAAGGACGGTAGACTAGTCGCCATTGGCTCCAAAGGTGAATCCCTGCTCAACTAGATAAATGCAGTTGGTAATGACGTTCCGTTCCACAGACTCTGTTGTTACAGCCTCCGGTACTGTACCCGTGTATGAGACGGAGCCCGGATCGATCATAGTCCCAGGCTTGACCGGTATGACAGAGTCCGTCTCAGTCTTCGTTTACTAACACTCTGCCAGACGCGCATGCTCACATCCTTGAGTATGGATTGAAGATGCAGCTCGTGCTCGACGGCTCGGATTCCGTAGAAGGTCCGTCTCTGTCCTCGTGCACCGTGTGACACGTCCGACGTGGTGTTCAGAGGTCATCTCAAGGATCAAGGCATATATCCGTAGCCATCCTGAAGTCGCCGACGATCCCTCGACCTTTATCGAGGGTATGGGATGGGACCAGAACAGATGGGCCTCAAAGCAATTCCCGACGGCCGTAGGTTCATGGTTTACCACACGACACCCGCAACTCAGACCCTTCCTAGGATGACCTCTCCGACGATCCTGAACTCGCTGGAAAATACATCGTCCTCACCAGAGTGGATGGTCATGCAAATTGGGTCAGCAAACCCGTGTTAGAATTGATGGTTGCCGGTGGAAAGTTACCAGAGGGTGTGGATGGAGGAGAAATCGTCAGAGGCAAGGATGGCGCTCCCACAGGTATAACACTGGCATCAAATATCCCCTCATTGCTGCTAATGGGTCCCTCAGGTACATTTGTGGATAACGCAATGGGACTTGTACCAATCCCAGACAGAACCCCAGCGCAGGTTGCAGACTACTTCAAGACCACGATGCGCGATGCGTTGGAAGTTGGCCTTACGACCATTCATGATGCTGGAGGAGAGGATCGATATCTTAGCCTCTTCAAGGAGTAAGCCCCGCTTAACTTGATACCTGCAGTGTCTATGCTCAACAATATGAAGGATGGCAGATACAGGAAAGTTGCCTGTAAGTGAACTACGCTTTTCGGATCGATGAACGCAGCTGCAGCTCAAGCTCGTAGCTCAGGATTTATTTGATGCGTGCCGGCCCTTCGCTCGACGACATCAGCGGATGGAACGAGATTAAACCGTTGGTCGACTACGGAAAGAATGGAAAGCTCAATGTCCGAAGCGTCAAACTGTTCATGGATGGTAAGGGTTGAAGAATGTCGGTTACTCGCTGACGCTGACGATTCGTAGGCGCTTTGGGATCTTGGGGAGCTGCTTTGCTGGCGCCGTACTCGGATAACAACTCAACTTCTGGCTTGCTTATAATAGAACCCAAAGACATGCGCAAAAAAATTGAGCAAGCATGGCGGCATAGTTGGCAAGTGGTATGCACGGAAGCGGGCATACTACTCCCAGGCTCACACATCCCCGTTATCAGAATGTACACGCGATCGGAGACAGGGCCAATCACATCGTGCTGGACATTTTCGAGGAGATGCAGTCAAAGGAACCTGGGTTTGTGACGGACAACAGACCCCGCATCGAGCATTCGCAGATAATGACCCTTGGTGATTTGGAGAGGTCCGGGCGATTGGGTGGTAAGAATTTTTGACCTTTCCCGTCTCTCCGCTAAACCCCTGCAGTCATTAACAGCGTTCAACCGACCCATGCGTAGGTTAATACAAAAATGAAACGCATTCATCGCTGATGACACCTACTAGTACGAGCGATATGGGATACGCGGAGAACAGACTGGTAGGCTCTAGGCCCCATTCCAGCCCATATCCCTGACAGTCTGGCAGGGTCCTCAAAGAATTAAAGGGGCATACGCTTTCAAGACGTTGCTTCTGTCAGTGCGACCATCGTTTTCTATGACCGAGGCTCATTTTCCGTAGGAATTCCCGTGTCAATGTGCTGCCTTTGGGATCGGACTTCCCTATCGAGGGCATCAACCCATTGCTTGGGTTTTATGCAGCTGTTTCTCGCCTATCTGTTGACGGAGGTAGCCCGCATGGGCCAGGAGGATGGTAATTCGAATTTTCTATTGTCCTTGTCGATGATTTACATCTCTCCAGGTACCCCTCTGAGGCGTTAACCCGTGCGGAAGCATTGAAAGGAATGACTCTTGATCCCGCGTATGCGTCCTTTACCGAGCGTGAACTTGGATCACTTGAACAAGGGAAGAAAGCGGACTTTGTTGTCTTGGATCAAGATATCATGCGAATTGACATGAGCAAAGTGCTGTCCACCAAGGTCGAGGCCACTGTTATTGATGGGGAGGTCCTTTATGGGGGTATTAGGCCTAGTGGTGTCCGTTTATTCGATATTTCGTATCTCGCCCAAGAGGCGATACGCCTTCGGGACCATGTCCTCGGCTACTTTCCTGTGTGATCGGAGTCGATCTCCGTGAACACGTGCAATCTATTTTTCTTTCCTCTCCGACCAACGGCTCGGGTTCAGCTCCCCACGGCGCCGTGAATCAGATGGACTACCAACCGGTTGTGGTCAAGAAATACCCTCATATTAGCTCAAGCAAGTCAAATTACGACTCGCGGTATTGGCGGCAGTACAGACACCCAGTTTTTATCAAGGAGTATGCGCCGGTGACCTCCATTCATTTCTCCCCTTCCAAACCCCATCGGTATGCCGTCACTGCGGCTACGAGGGTTCAGATATACGCACCTCGTACCCAGAAGGTCACCAAGACCATTTCGAGATTTAAGGATGTCGCACGAAGCGGAAACATTCGATCGGATGGAAAACTGGTAGTTGCTGGGGATGACACGGGCTTGGTCCAGGTACTTTCGTGTTTTTTGTGCAGTGACTTATGTCCTGACATTGGGATGACTGAAGCTCGAACTTTCGTAGATATTCGACATGAACTCTCGCGCCATCCTTCGAACACTGGACTCCCACAAACAACCTGTGCACGTTACCAAATTCTCGACCCTGGACCACACCCAGGTTGTCTCCTGTTCTGATGATAATACCGTCAAACTGTGGGATGTTCCGTCGCAGAGCGCAATCACGACCTTCGCATCGCATACCGACTACGTACGATCTGGCCAATTCTCAACATCCTCGCCACATCTGCTACTAACCGGTTCGTACGACGGGACTGTCCGGTTGTTTGATAGTCGGAGTGGTGAAGCCGAGATGACTTTTGGACGTCAAAATTCTGCCTCCTCGAGTACCACACCTGTTGAGCAGGTGCTCATGTTCCCCTCTGGCACCGTGGTTCTGTCCTCAGCTGGACCGATTCTTCGTGTGTGGGACTTGGTAGCTGGTGGGAAATGCATGCGTGCTATGTCGAACCACCAAAAGACCGTCACTTCCCTTGCTTTCAACGGCAACGCTAGCCGTCTGCTGACCGGATCCCTGGACCACATGGTTAAAGTGTACGACGTTGGAACGTACAAAGTTGTACACACGATGCGATACCCCGCCCCCATATTGTCACTCGCCGTTTCCGTAAGCCTCATCCCGTGCTTTACCATTGACCCACCTCTTGACCCCCCTTCCAGCCGGACGATTCCCATATCGCTGCTGGGATGTCAGATGGAACGCTCTCCATCCGGAGGAGACAGGCAAAACCATCCGAGGCGGCTGCTGGGGAGTTCGAAATACCCTTAGCAGCTTTAAAGGCCGGAACTTTTGACTCATTCTTGGGGATGCTCCCGAATATCGGTCAAGGCCATGTCAAGCAGAAGGGGAAATCGAAACCCATAGGCGATGTGGATGAGTTCCGTATTGAAGCCAGGCGGAAGAAAAAGCTGCGCGAGTATGATAAACTTCTGAAATCCTTCAAGTACTCGACTGCCCTTGATTCCATCCTAAGAAAGGTGAGAGCCGTACCACCGTTTTATAGTCGTCACAATTGACATCCCGGTTGCTCCCAGCAAGTTCCACCTATGACGAAGTTCGCGGTCATCCAAGAACTGGTCCACCGGGACGGTTTGCGGTCTGCGTTAGCCGGTCGCGACGATGTCCTCCTTGAACCTGTGTTGGCTCTGCTGGTGAAGTACGTCCACGATCCACGGTTCGGGGAGTTGGTATGCGACGTCGGGTCTCTCGTGATTGGTATGTCCTTCTCCCGTGTCTTTGCTGCTTTACTCAACCCTAGAACCTTTAGAGATGTACTTGCCAGTACTCGGGCAGTCCCCGTTGATAGACTCATGGTTCATCCGTCTGCGAAAGAAGATTTCCCTCGAGATCAAGTTCCAACAGGAACTGATGAAGACAAAAGGCGCGCTGGATATGTTGTTCACCTCCGTTGCATTGACGGGATCATGAGGTCTTTGGTTCATATGAAAAGTATATACGAGTAACATGTAATTGTAATCGAGTACACTGCATCGTCCACCATGCATCACGAGCCGCTAAGGAAGGTCATGAGGTTCTGTAGGATCTCCTTTTGTGAGAAAGTTGATTCGTCCGTGGGCTCTGGCTCGTCCACGTTGTCGTAATAAGTTCGTAACGTCTTCACCAAATCTTGCAGTGACCTATTTTTGCGGCCGAGCATTTGCTTGATATGCAATAGGATCTAGAGTTGGCATGAAATCAGGTTTGTAAAGGTTTAAACGCGAACATGACCCACCCCATCGTCTTCCATCGTCAGCCATGCAAGAATGTAATCGACGGTTTGTAATGTGAAAAGACCGCCGTCCAGACGTCGGAGATACCAGAGCGCTTCCTCATCTTCTCCAGGCTTCTCACCTTCCACAATCATTTCCTAAGGCCATAGTTAGAACGGTCAGAGGCCGCAAACTGTGATTACCTTCTTCTCCTGTTCGATATCAGCCACAGTGTCCGCCAACCTCTTCTGCGCGCTCTCCCGGATCTCGAGCAGCTTGTCAACTTTTTCGTAGTTGTTTTCCACGAACTTGGCGAGAAGGCGGATCCGCGCGGGTGACTCTGAGGAGAGATTTGTGAACAGTGACGAGACAATACTAAGGGTGTGAGAGGTCTCCTCGGAGGCGGGTGCATCGATGACCTTGTTTTTCTTGGTGGCCTTTCCCATAAAAGTCGTAAAAAGACTTTTCAGCCCAAGGGCGTCCACGAAAGTCTCGCAGGCTGTGGATCCGGAAGGACCAGACATTGCATAATCGAGAGCCTTAATCGCCCTCGACCGAGCGAGTTTCTTCTCCCTGCGGTCCGAGGTCAGGTAAGATAATGGACGAAAATTCAGCCAGGACGCACTTCATCATCAAGACCATCAGGTCCACACCTTCGCTATCCAAGAATAGTCGCTTGTTCTCGGGCTCCGCAAGAGCAGAACACATGGCATCGAAGACGTTCTCCATGAACTCGGTCTCTTCCCCGTCAGCAGGATCTTTCCGCCTAAATTGCTGAACCATCGTTCAGATACTGGACAAAGAAATGCCTGCAATTGCTTACAGAAAGGACCTTCAATGAAACTTCGACCCCATCGTTCTTGCCATAGGTCAACCGGTTTTCTCGATCGTTTTGTAGGATAATCGAGAGCAACTCGGCGGCGTAACCTCGATTATCGTCCTGTACCGGACTCTGGATTCGGTTCAGAGTCCAGGAAAGTGTCTTCGTTTTCTTGACCAAGATTTTGGAGATTTCAGGATTGAACCCAAGGGCATTCTCCAGAATTCCTAAAACATGGAAAACTCCCAGACGATCGGCTTCCTCTTCCTCGTTGAGCCTATCCAAGTTCTCAACCAGGAGTTCCAAAAACGAGTTCTCCAGCTGCCGGGCGTAAGCATGAGTGAAAAAGCACACGAGTTTATAAAGGCATCTCACTAGTGCCTCAATCAATCCTTTTACGGCCATACTCCGTTGTTCCTCGTCTTCTTCCTCGTCTGCCTCGTTGTCTTCGTCTGTCAGCTCGTGCAAGAGGTCGATGACGTCGATGGCGATGTCCGCGTTTTCGTGACTAAGAAGTCCAACAAGGCGGGCAACGGAACTGGATCGCACGAGTTCTGGGTAGGCGAGGATGGGCACCTGAGCAAGTGGCATGAGTGCGCGAAGAGCACCGTCCAAATCTGCTTCCGAGTCGATGAATCTATAGATCTTGTGAGAATGTGCACGAGGGGGATAACAGTTAAAACACGCACTTTGTTGGGTCGTCGGGGTACTTTGACCTCTGATCCTGGTTCTTATTTGTAGCCCGTTCCAGTCTCAATAGCAGTCTACGGATTCCAGTGAGATTCATCTCCTCCACCTAAGAGATACAACTAGAAATGAGTTTTGAACATTAGAATGAGTAGGCGACGAGCATCCGGACTCACATCAGCCTGTACCCCTTCACCCCCAGCTTGGTCGAAGATATTCAAGATATCCTTTTGTTCGGAGGTTAATCCACCACCAAAGAACCTGCCTTCCTCGTCCTCCTCCGCGAAGTAATCCGCATCATTTCCGGGTGCAAACTCTTCATCTTCCATCCTCTCATCTCCGTCCTCATCCACGTCTACTACTGTGGCTTTTCGTGATTTGGGAGAAGGATCGGAGTGACGCGTCTCAGTGTCTTCCTCGTCTATCTTCATCCTTTTAATCATGTCTGGGGTAGGCGCATCGGGCATCCGACGTTTGTTGCCACCAGTCGGGAGTTTTGGAACCTGTTCATTCGGTTTAGTAGTTCCTCGGGGTATGGGGACGTTCAGTGTACCTTGAACAACCTGTCAATGTCCATGTTGGGCGGTCGCCGGAAAGTCGGCAAGGATGGAGGATGGAGTTGATGTCGAGATTCGGTCTCGCCACGCTCCCGAGCACTCGATCATGAACTAAGGAGTCAGCATGGTGGGATGTATTATGTATGAATGTTACGACATGAAGTACAAGGTAAAGAAAAGACGAAGAAATCCACCAAAAGCATGAAGGTTCGGATTCGCTGAGATAAGGGCTCTAGGTTTGAAAAAGACGATATTGGATCCAACTGGTGAGCGTGAACGTGGCCAACAGTGGGACATGACACTCTCCTTGTGTGTGCGAGGGAATGGGCCATTAATACGGCTTCTTCCTGTTGTTCTTCAATTCCTTTTCCAGTTGACGCGCTTTCCGATAACCAATGTCCACGGGATTGATAGGGTTGTCAGCCTTCCTTAGCTTAACGGGGCGGTTCCCAACATACTTTCCTAAAAAATGACGGTAAAGATCGACACACGCGCCGAGATGACATGGACTTACCGTCCATTTCCTTCCATGCCTTTAAGAAATCCTCAGGATCCGAAAAAGCAACGAAACCGTACTTCGCCTGTGAAAGGTCCCATAAGTGTTCGGACCTGAGAGACAACCGGAAGATATCTTACCTTCCCGCTGAGCCTGTCGCGGATGACGCGAGCCTTCGTGAACGAGGTGTACTTGTTGAATGCGTTCGCTAGCACGTCGTCAGAAACGTCGTTGCTCAAATCTCCAACAAACAAACGGAACCAAGCTAAACATAGGGTGAGCATAGTTCTACTATGATAACTCATATAATTCTCACCTGGGTTCCACTCCAACAATGTCTGATCCTCGTACACAGTCCCAGCTCCCTTCCTCAGAACCGTCGTGCGTTTACCACCCTTGGCAAGCTTCCCTCCCGCTCCGCCACGCTTGTCAATCATGGCTCCTGGGACGTAAACACTTTGCTGGGCGAGGATTCCGACATCGTATTCGTACGCATTGGCCGGGACAGGAGCGTTATGGCTGGAAGAGGATCCGGCAATGGGGTACATCGGTCCTTGATAAGGTTGATGGTATGGGTTCACATCTTGAGATTGTTGCTGCTGTTGCTGTTGTTGCTGTTGGTATTGCTGATAGTATGGGTTACTCATCGCAGCAGGTGAACCAGGGTCGGTAGTCGCAGTGGAGTGGGCTTGAGGTCGGGAGTCAGTGAGGCAGAGTGGCGCTGATAGACCCCTTCCAGCAACTATTTCTCACGGTCCTGGAATGGCAACTCTGGTCCTGTACAGTTTACATAAACATTTCCCAGCCACCTCCACAAGATTGCTCGGCAACGAGTACGATCCACACTCGTACACGGTAAGACAATCACGGTGAGCCAGTAGTTTGTAAATCGCTGGGCTAATCCTAATATCATTCTACAGATGCCATTCGTCAAAAAGGTCAAGTCAGACGCCTACTTCTCGCGATTCCAGGTCAAGTACCGTAGGAGAAGGGAAGGAAAGACCGATTGTAAGTTGCATTTGGGCACCTTCATCCACTGGAGAATCTCACACCCTAATAGACTATGCCCGCAAACGCCTGATTACCCAGGCAAAGAACAAATAGTGGGTCGGGTCTGAGTTTACTGAGCAAACGTTGACGAGAGTTCCTGACAGCAACGCACCGAAATACCGCCTTGTTGTCCGATTCACCAACAAGGAGGTCATCGTCCAAATCATTTACGCCCGTATTTCCGGAGACTTCGTCCTCACCGCTGCCCGGTCAAAGGAGCTCCCACGATATGGAATCAACCACGGTCTTACTAACTGGACCGCCGGTGAGCGTACAAGTCAGAAACTCGGAACGTGATTCTAACCTTGGGGCAGCTTACGCAACTGGCCTCCTTGCTGCCCGACGGGCTCTGACAAAACTCGGTCTCGCTGACAAATATGTGGGTGTGGCAGAGCCTGACGGCACCATCTCAACGACGGCGGCCCTCGACGATGAGGATGCCCCCCGACCGTTCAAGGTTTATCTTGACGTTGGTCTCAAGCGAACCTCCACCGGTTCGCGCGTGTTCGGTGCTCTTAAGGGTGCTAGTGACGGTGGTCTCTACGTCCCCCACAATGAGAAGCGCTTCCCAGGCTATGACCCAGAAAGCAAAGAGCTGGATGCTGAGGTGTTGAAGAAGTATATTTTCGGTGGCCACGTTGCTGAGTACATGGAGAGTTTGGAGGAGGAAGATGACGAGAGGTGAGAGACCCTGAGGAGCATTTTCCCTTTCAGCCTAACATGTGCGTTAGGTTCAAGAAGCAGTTCTCGACCTACCTCGCCGACGACATCGGATCTGCCGATATCGAGGAGATATATAGGAACGCCTACGCTGCCATACGGGAAGATCCAACATTCAAGCCAACAGACAAGACACAAGACTGGGCGGCTGAGACCAAGAAGCACATGACCCCCAGGCTCACCCGCGAGCAGCGTCTACAAAACATCGCCGCCAAGATCGAGGCGTTCAAGGCCGGCGCCGACGCTGCTGCTGATGATGATGATGAGGAGTAGATACGCCGCATTGCTGTCTGGCTGCTTTGTATGTCTATGGATTAGGTTTATTACATTCCGTGCCAGAGACCTCATGTTACAAGACATAACGAGACATGCTTCATCCATTGAGTACCCGGTTGATCGTTTTGTACACCCACTTGATAAGTGGCCCGTCATTCCCATCGTAAGCTGCGAAGATCGTCTCAAGTTTGTGGGTCCCTTCCAGCTTGTGAGCGGAACAGCGTATTGTCACAGGCTCTCCGGTGAATGATATTCGGAAGTCACTGGATCACAGTCAGTAGCTTTGCGTGGAAGTGAAAAACCCGGCGTACAGGACGTTGCCCTCCCATCGACCAACACTCCTGGATGTCAACTGGTCCAAAAACCATGCCCCGTTGACTGGTTCACAGAGTTCCCGACCAACCTCGCATATTCTCCCAAGAAGGAACCGTTCCGTTTCGTCCTGAAGCAGTTGGCATAACTGTGGAATGGATGATATTGAGAGGGTCGTATTGGTCAAATGAGCTGCCAACGTTGATGGCGACTCGAAAGTGAAACGCAATGAATATCTATCGTATGCTTAGCCATAGTTCCACGTCAGAAGAATAAGGCTGATATACCTTTCGTCCATGTAGAGGCTTGCGTCACCTCCCAGGCGCCGGTCGCTATTCTCTGTGAGCAGTTTAATGATCTGGTGACTTGATTCCCCTGCGGGGTTGAACCTCAGAAGGGTCTTGATCCCCACTTCGGACAGAGTTTCCGCGGTCTTGTCCAGTTCCTCCTTCAGACGACGGCAAAAAACGTGGTATTGAGTAAAATCTGTGATCTTTTGCAGGATGCGAGGTTGTTGAGCAGCGGCGGGGGTTTTCTGCGGGTCAACGCGTGATGTCTCAGAGCCACCAAGGCGCTTCCCCTTTTCATATCCATGGCCTCTGACCAACAAGACTTGAAGGACGGCGACGACAAGGTTGCACAACACTCCGTAGAAGCCATTGTACTCCGGGCCATCTTGTTCGTCTCCCGGTGGCAACAGGCTGTTGTCAACCTACAAAATTAGCACCGGCGGCGCATACGGAAATGAATAGACAAACCAGCTCAAAGGTCAACTCCGTCCCATGAGCCGCCTCAATCACGATTAGGCGTTCCGAGACCCGAGCCGAGGCAGTTGGGAGACTGCTCGCCTCCCGGATGAGGACAGAAAAGACCTCCTCTTCAACGACCTCTGTTTGAGCCGCCTTGAGTGAACCGTACAACACTGATTCATCTTCCAGCACGACACGATTGTGAAACAACTGTCTGACACCATTGTTGTCAGTCAGTTTCAGTGTGACCCTCAACCTTGTGTTTTGGCGGTGTGGGTAAACCAGAGCACTCGAAGTGTTTTCACCATAGGTTGCCATATGGCCGATTGCTTTACGTCTGAACGTCGCGGGGGCTAGGTGTCGGTTCAATGGGGCGTTTTTGGAGAAAACATACATGAAACTGACATTCTTCCATTCCGAAAGACACTAAAAAGTCGCTCGAAGTTTTATCCGCACCCTTCCCTAGAAACGATCCGAATGGTAACGGTGCAGGTAACAACCCCCAATTGTCCTTCCGGATTTTGAGGGCATTTGCCCAATACCGTTCATTATGCAGTCGGGATTCCTCCATGGAGGCGGCAGTCGTCTTGAACAAGTTGGCGGCCTTCCGGAGCGATTCATCCTTGCTCCCAATGACCAGTTGTGCGTCAAAGGTCTGGACAGACTGTATGGGTGATGGTTTGGTCACAGTGGTTGCTGTCAGTGCCTTAGGCGGAAGGTTGGGGACCGGCGGATCGTCTTTATCGGACTCCTTCGCCGAAACAGATGACAATAACAGCAGCAATAGATTTCTGGCTTCGGTCATCTCTCCGAGCGCGATGCTAAGAAAGAAACGCTAAAAATGTGCGTAATACATGATGCCGACAGAGGACTCACTCGAGGCGTGGTATGATGTCTGACCGCATTTTGAACAGTTGTTCCGGAGTCATGGGCTGCGTAGACGAATTCGCGGCTTCGGCGCTGGTCTCTTCGTCCCCATCATCGAGTCCATTAGAGCTCCCAATGTCAATCCTCCCGCTTGCGCCATCCCTCTTCTCAAAAAAATCGTGACCTCGCTCAGCAAACACCCGGCGGATGTTCTCTGCGAGCTGTTTGCTGGGATCTGGGGCCCTGGGGGACAATGTAAGTGGCAGTCGCAGATGAGGGGCGGAACACGCACGTACGGTTCGTAGATCTGTTGACCTTCGGAGGTGACGTCTAGCAACTGGCGGATGGGGTTCCCCTGGTCGTCCGTAGAGGGGCGTTCGAGGGTGAGTTTGAGTTCACGCCATGCGGGCTCATCGTCGTCAACCAGACCGTTCATGGCTTCGTCGGACTATTGTCGGCTCAGGGGAGTCAGAATGATTGATCCCACGCTGTGGTGCTTTGATCGTAAGCGAATTTGTCGAGGTCACTCCTTCTACGCTCACCACGATCAAGTTTCGTCCGCTATGGATAGCCTATCCTCGGTTAAGAGGAAGTCGCAGGAGGACCTCTCGAGTGCAAACCCGTCCAAAAAAGCCAGGAAGAGAGCCAGGTATAGATTATTTATCCTACAGTCATCCCTCTGTGTGGAGAGCTTGCCTCTGACCGTCCCTCAGCTACTCTTGCGGAGAGTGCCACCGTCGGAAGCAAAAGGTAAGATTTACCACCACTTGGTCACATCGCAATACCAACTTATGTTTCAAGTGCGACAGGCAAATCCCGTGCTCTCACTGTATTTCCCGGAAAGTTCCCGAGTTATGCAAGGCTTACAACCCTGGCAAGCCGGATCAAGACATCCATTCACGCCTTGCTCGTGTAGAGTCTGTCCTTGAAGCCGCAGTCCCTCAGCTATGGTCGCAGTCGGACAATAATTTTGGCCACCGTTCCGCCTCTCCAGGAATGGAGGACGACACTGGAATCGCGGAAGGGAACGACAACATGACCGGGGTGTTCTACAGGGGGACTTGGCTCGGAAGCAGCGCCGTCGGTTCGGTTGCATCACCAATAGTCCTTGAACAGGTGCGGTCAACATCGGCCGCCTACTTCATAGTACTGATCGGATCCAGATTAATCACATCGTTGATCACCGGGAGTCCGCCATCGATTCCAGTTTCTCAACAGATGACAGATTACTCTCTTTTGCTGCACAGAGTGCTGGGGTTGCAGGGGAACACTCTGCCGCGGATAAGCTCAACGCGCTCATTCAGGATTGTGGGGTTTCACCTCACAAAATTGCCGAGCTATTACAAGAACTACCCCCAAAGAACTTAATGAACGATCTTATTGATTACTATTTCGACCGCATGTGAGCCTCTCTTCGATTTCACCTCAAGTCACGCGCTCAAACGCCCTGAAGAAATTGGACTCGTTATCCTCTCCCAGAAGATGACTTCCGTACCTCTGTATCAACCATGTCCTCGTCTAGTGCTACTGTAGCACCCGGGGATCTCCGTTTCCTCCCTCTCCTCTTCGTGGTGCTCGCGATAGCCGCTCGCCTCGCACCTGAGCGGCTGTGTGGGGATGTGAGGAATAGACGTCTGACCTCACAGCGATATTATTGGTCTTGTAAGTACCTACGCTTGTCGCTACGTTTGTCTCTGTTCACCGGAAATATCAGCGCGCCGGTCTCTTCTCGTGGCGGTCGCTATCCAGCCCAACTGTTTAGAGATGATTTGGACCCGTCTCCTAGTAGGTCCCAAGAATCTCCGAGAAATCACGTGCTTACTTCTAGTTATTACAGAGCGCTCGTTTTCTTACCTTCGACCGGCGAATAACGGAGTGTTGGAGCCAGCTAGGCGCCGCCGTCAGCACCGCACAGTCGTTGGGCCTCCATAGGGATGCATCGGTCATGGTGAGCCGCTGTTTCGATCATCTGTGAACTTTCTTAACTGTTTGCAGCGTCTGGACCGTAAACAAGCCGAGTACAGGCGCCGAATATGGTCCTACCTGTACCATGCGGACCATTCGTACGCTTTGATCCTTGGCCGACCCATGTCCATCCTGGATGAATACTCCTCAACACTTCCCCCTCTCAACCTGGACTATGACATGACATTACCGATGGATCACCCCCCTCCCCTCTCTTCTCCCACCCCTATGACGTTCGTTTTGCTTAGACACGGACTCGCTAAGATAATGGGTGGAATTGTGCATCACTTTCAGCAGGTGCAGAGACCGACACACTACTCCGAGGTTCTAAAACTCGACGACGAACTGACCGCATTCTTGGACAATCTTCCCCCACACTTCCGTTACCAACCAGACAAATCACTGGACGACAAACTGCCATTCCTCGTCACCCACCGTTTCCTGCTACTCACGGAACTCATGTTCGTCAAGATCACACTGCATCGCCCTTATCTACTCCGTTCAGATCGCTATATCCAGTCACGAAACGCCTGCTTTAACGCGACAGTGAAATATTTCCACATCCGTCAGGATTTCCGGGCCTTTACCGACACCCAGAAGTCGAGTTTTATTACGACACATTTCCGAGAGTTCCAAGCTGCAATGATTGCGGCTATCTATCTCATTCTCAACCCGAATGGGCCAGATGCCCCGACCATGATGGCCATTGTCGACGTGTTTTTGCAAGACCACCAAGACATGCAGTATACGGACGAGACGACCGTGAGGGAAGTGAAGACTATCGAGTTCCTCAAATCAAAGGCTGCTCAGAGAGCCGACGCAATGTCCAATGACTCGAAGCACTCGTCAGAAGAACCCCCGAACGACGCACACCTACTTCTTGGGCTCCAGCGGCCAAAAATCCCTGGCGCCAGCGCTATTCAGGCCATCACGCACCCCGACACCCCCACCTCTACACAAACGACATCCACTCCCCTTCTGGCGAACATGTTCGCCCTACAAGCTTCACCTGCGAACGGTGGAGGCTCTCCAGATGAAGACCTCACGGCACAATCACTTCTCGACCATTGGTGCAACAGCATTAGCGCCAGTTCACTCATGGATGAATCCGGTATCGCGACTGGGCTCCCGTGGAACATGACACTAGGTGGAGACGATCAGACTGGTTGGCTTGCCCCGAGCTCGCTATCGATGGTCTCTCCCCAGCCATGGAGTAGTGCCACAGCTGGTTCGGATCTTAATTATTGGCAAACGCTTGTGGATCAGATCAGGACAGGGACGGGAATCTCATGATTACCGCCCAGGATACTTGAAGGAACGGACGTGAAGCCCGCTGACTAGCGGACTGCCTCACCCAATAGACACACCCATTCCTGTTGTTTCGGATGTATTTAAACCTCTACTCTAATCGTAGTAATCCAAACGAACAAACTAAAACAGCAACAATGAACGCTTTCGAGTCCAGCTCCGAGGCGTAGGTGGCGTAGTTGGTAGAACCCGGCGCAGAGCAGTAGGAAGAAGTGGCATTTATGCCACCAGCGCAGCCAACAGGTTGGACAGATGACGAGGGAGTGGAAGGGAGTGGAAGTGTCGGGGTTGCGGCGTTGATATTAAACGGTGTCGAAGTTGGCTTGGAGTAGACAGTCTTTAAGCGCGAAGAGGTAGAAACAACATCCTCAGGTTCGGATTCCTCATCTTCAGCACTAGTCAGAGAATCATCGCTTCCTTTGGTTCCACTGCTCTTCGAGCCTGTGGCATCCGGGTCTCCCGAGTCTTCCTCAGTATCCTTCAAAGTAGATTCCGAGGATCCAGATTTCGTGCCCGAAGTTGTCTCATCGTCCTCTGAGATATCAGAATCCTCGGAATCATCGCCGGACGTCCCGCTGCTTGCGCTACTACCCTTCCTAACGCTGGTTTCCGTTGTGGAGACCTCCTCGTCGTAATCTGTTCCTCCTTTAACATTGCTGCTGCTGGACCGTTGACCTGTTTCGTTGTCTTCACTACTGTCGTAGTTCTCGTCCGAATCGGCCTCCTCCGTAGAACTACTGCCGTGGTACTTCTCCCTTGAAGCTACTGAGGATCCAGATCGTAGAGCTCCGATTCCCCAGGGAATGGCATCACCGTTGGGTTGCTTGCCGTGCGGAGGGACGGTGGTTTCTCCAGCGGGAGAGGTGATCTGTGTAACTAGCTCAGGGGTGGCTTTGGTCTCCAGAATGGGTGTACGAACCGTAAAGCGGGTGGTCCATGCCGCACTTGACTTATCAGCAGCACTGGTGAATTGGTAGAAGTAAATGGCCGAATAGGGGTCGACGTCTGGGCAAATCCAGGTGTAAGGAGAGAGCGAAGGATCCGTCCCGTCAAGGTCCTCTGCTACGTTCACAATGAGAGACATGTTGGAGTTTGAACCACCCATGAGATCTAGGGGAAGTAGTCATTGTATATTCGAAGGCGAAGGCGAAGCGAATTGTACTGACCAATGGAGAAGTTTTTCCATTCCCCAGATTCGTCAGGTGCCCAGGAGATAGAACATTTCGACCCAGCAGTGAAGACCTCCCCAGGACCAGGGGCGGTAGGGGTTACAGCACCAAGAGCGAACCGAGAAAGCGACAGGAGCGCAAGCAAGCAGGATATTATAGCCATGTTTCCAGTCACAGAGTTTGAGAATAATTCAAGGTTCCGGCCCAGAAGAAAGACAAGTCGAGCAACCAGTGCTGTGAGTGTGGTGGAAGAGAACAGATGACGGGAGAGGCACAAGGCAGATAGATCCGTTAGTTATACCCCTGCGGCAATGCTTACCCCTATGTCCGAATAACCCTTTGGTCACTCTGATGGTGCTCTTCGTGCTTACTCGATTTAACTCCCCAGAGCGACTGGATAATCACACACGACGGAACTCAGTCTATTCACTCGGGTACATCCTTCCAAAAAACGGCTCCTGGGTTGGATCTACAGCCCCGAACCAGGACGGGCACGGATCTATATATGAAGGGGGCGGACGAGCATGGGGGGTGGGAATATTCTGGGTGAAGGATAGGGGAGGGACTTGAGGTTTACGTTCACGTTCAGCGGTCAGTGACTCGTGCGGTGATCAGCTTCCGATCGAATGCACCTTCAGATGCTACAGCCGCAGATTCGCCAAATGGACCCGTTTGCACGAGGCGTGTGATGACGAAGGAGCCGCCCATCCCCATTAGAGTTCAGACTCTTCATCACAGCCTCCGCGGCGCACCGCTCCCTTACATCGACTTTGTATTTCGACCATGGTGACCGACTCCCAACGACCGAAGGGGCGGGACGGCGCTCTCTCTTCACTGAATATGGCCATCGATGCCCTCAATCTCGCGAAGGAGATCTCGAGTATCACACCGGCCAAGGCAGCTTTCGGCACCGTCAGCGTCCTTCTCACAATGATCCGGGTACGTTCCCTTCTCCGCGATGGGGCATTCCGGATTGACACATAGCCAGGACTCGATGGTCAACGAACTGGATTACGTCGAGCTTGGATTATCCTGCGCCGATATCTGTCAAGCCCTCGAACGAGGAATGAATGAGAAGAAACTGGACGACTTCAATCAGTCCGTGCGCGATGCGATAAACCAATTGACGACGTGAGTTAAGCCAGCGATACACGTTTGAAGCCTTCCACCTATTACGCACCCGAACGCAGGACTGTTGCGGAAATACAAAGGAAGGTCATTAAACAGAGCGAACGACACGTGGTCTCTCGATTTTTTCACGCAAGAAACGACAAGGATATGATTGCTGCTTGGAAGTCAGACCTCAACAGGATCCTCCATGTCTTCAACGTGTGTCTATCGCGCTCCTACCCGGCCGCCGCTAACTGTCCTTTCTTCAGACCGAGCTGGTTATAAATACTCATACCATAGTTTCCGATATACATCAGAGCGTGTTGAAACTTCGTGAGGGTGCCGACAATCAAAATCGGACGGTGAGCGACATCCGTGTTCACCGCCTCGCTGAAGAAATACTGATCACCGTCTAGGCTCAAAACAGGTTAGCGATCCCAACTGCCGAGGGACCCAACGTCTTATATTTTCATCCAGCGCACCTGGGGAGTCTCCACCCCCACCACCAAGAATCTTCTTCGGACGCGACGAGCTGACCGAGGAGATCACTGCTTTGGCAGAGAGCCTCATTCCAATCGCTCTCATTGGTGTTGGGGGGATCGGCAAGACCTCTATCGCCCTAACCGTCCTTCATAGCGATCGCATCGAGCAACGGTTTGGCGTCAACCGCCGGTTCATCCGATGCGACCAATTCCCCGCCTCGACCACACATTTCCTCCGCCGACTCTCCAAAGTCATCGGCGCGGGCATCGAGGACCCGGAGGATCTGGCCCCTCTCCGACCATTCCTATCTTCCAGGGAAATGTTCATAATTCTCGACAACGCTGAATCCATTCTCGACCCACAGGGAGTCGACGCCAGGGAGATATATGCTGTGGTGGAGGAGCTGAGTCACCTCAACAACATTTGTCTTTGTATCACCTCTCGCATCTCCACCATCCCTCCCAACTGCGAGCCGATTGACATCCCGACGTTGTCAACGGAGGCTGCGCGCAACACCTTCTATCGCATCTACAAACGTGACGAGCAGTCCGATTTGGTCAACAATATCCTGAAACGACTCGACTCCCATCCGCTGTCGATCACCCTGCTCGCCACCGTTGGATACCACAACAAGTGGGATGCCGGTCGATTAGCGAGAGAATGGGAAAGACGGCGAACAGGGGTACTGGAAACGGAGCATAGCAAGGGCCTTGCCGCTACAATCGACCTTTCGCTGGCCTCGCCGATGTTCCAAACACTTGGCCCCGATGCTCGAAGGCTTCTCGAAGTCATTGCCTTCTTCCCAAGGGGTGTCAACGAGGACAGCCTTGACTGGCTGTTCCCAACCATACCCGACCGAGAAAACATCTTTGACAAATTCTGCATCCTTTCCCTCACATATCGAAGCAGTGGCTTTGTCACGATGCTGGCCCCACTTCGCGACCACCTCTACCCCAAAGATCCAATGTCGGTTCCACTCCTCTGCTCAACCAAGGAGTGTTACTTCACCCGATTGTCGGTTGAGTTCGACCCTGATAAACCCAGCTTCGGAGAATCACGGTGGATCGTGCCAGAGGATGCGAACATCGAGCAGATGCTTGACGTCTTCACCACGTTAGACGTAAACTCAACCAGTGTCTGGGATGCCTGCATTGGCTTCATGGATCACCTCTATTGGCACAAACCACGACTTGTCATACTGGGACCAAAGATTAAGGAGCTTCCGGATCACCACCCCTCCAAGCCACTATGCTTGCTCCGTCTCTCACGGCTGTATGGCTCAGTCGGAAATCTCACGGAAGCCAAACGACTCCTTACACATACCTCAAGGCTCTGCAGAGAACGGGGGGATGACAGCTGGGTTGCTCTAACACTAAGGCGCCTATCTGATATAAATCGCCAACTGGGTCTCTGTGGGGAAGGAATACAACAGGCGAAAGAAGCATTGGAAATCTACGAGCGGCAGGGCGACGAAAACGAACAAGCAACGTGTTTACACCAGATCGCTTCGCTGTTGTACGATGACGACCAGTTCGACGCTGCAGAGGAAACGGTGTTGCGCGCGATCAATCTCCTAAAAGGCGATCAATTTCTGACCTGCCAATGTCATCGGATTCTCGGCAATATCTATCGTTCCAAGGACGAGACGGAGAAGGCCATGGACCATTACGAGACGGCCCTCGGAATTGCATCCTCCTTCAACTGGCAATATAGCCTGTTTTGGACTCATTACGGCCTGGCACAGCTGTTTTTAAACCAAGGCAGGTTCGATGACGCACACGCTCACGCTGGACACGCCGAGTCGCACGCGGTCGACGAACCATACACCCTGGGTCGCGCGATGGCTCTGCGGGCTAGGATTTGGTATCTGCAAGGTAGATTTGTGGAGGCAAAGTCCGAGGTATTATGTGCTATCGACTCGTTTGAGAGGCTTGGGGCTGCGAGGGATGCAGAGATCTCTGGGAGGCTCCTCCAGTGGGTCGAAGAGGCAATGCAAGATGGTGAGCTCCCGGAAACCGTTGCTGCTTCTCCGTCCCAAGCTCAGGGGAACTGGGTGGTAGCATCGGCCGTTGCGTCGCGTTCACCCTCTTGAATACCTTGTCCCCTCACCTCGGCTCCGGTTGTATTCTTCAATGTTTCTCTTTCTCTCCAACCACAAGAACGCCCTCTTCTTGATCTGTTTCCTCCACTCATATGCGTGCATTACTCCGCACTCGTTCATCCGCATCCTGTGTCATGCCTCCCTGTTTCTCAGGTTGCATTTGTTTTACATACGTGTATCTCTAGATTGTCTGTGACATCTATGTTCTGGTCTGGAAACACCACAATCGCTACAAAGTCGCTCACCTCGACTGTTCCCTGTCGGCGAGACTAAATCCTGATCGAAAGACAGATGGGTCACCCGACGACAAGTTCCTCGTCATCCCAAGGAATCTTTCTACGCATCAACGAGCGGCGGGTGCCCCCCGAAGTTGTTACTGCTCGACAGCAACGCATCCTAAAGCCAGATTTCGTAACAGCAGCATAGAATCAAAGGGTGTATTTAAGAGCGATGTAGCTGGGGAGAGCTGTCACATACTTCCCTGCCATGACTGACTGGCTGCTCAGGAAATAGGAGAGAGCACACTCCACGGACCCTAACAGCACAAAATCAGCAGCGTAGGCGTAGGGTAATGTTGTTTGTCTCGCCTCGTCGAGTCCTCCAGCACTAGGAAGTTGCGTGAGCGAGCACCGCATCTGACCCAGATCTCGTATAAGTAGAATTGGGCAATAGCGATTCCGTGGTGCGGAGGTGAGATCACAGTGGGCTCTCACGAACCAACGTTGAACGGGTGGGGGGAGGTAGAAAGCTGCCCAAGTCGCGGTTGGTCGGCGAATAGCATTACCACCCTTGCAACGAAAGATGGTGGCGGCATACCCCATCCCTTTTTCTCCCAACCCCGCCAAAGTAGCACCTAGATGATCCACACCGAGAAAATTCGATAAATGGAGTGTGAACCTCGTCCGAGAGAGTTGTAAGCACTGAAACGGGACGGAGCGCGGTGAGCGTTTACGAATATAGCGGGAAAACTAGGGAAATTACCGGCGTACTTGATCATCTGAAGAGATTTGGCATGCGAGAGGGATATAGAGCTGATCAATGGAAGGATACTTGCGTGCCACGTCTGTACTCAGGCACCTCCCCGGACGAGGGAACAGCTTCAGAAGACACATGTTTACGATCCGAAGAGTGACCTGTATCCGAGATATCTTACAGATAGCACCCCTCCCAGGTACATGCACATGGAAAACACCATCACATCCCAAAGACAGTACCCTCTATGATCTGCAGCCACATGCACGGCACAACCATTCAAGATACCAAAAGTGTTAGCACCGCACAAACCGGTCAGCGCTTCAGCAACGACTGAAACTCTACGAGGAGGGTTCCCCGCAAATCTGACATATGATGTCCGGGCAAAGCCACAGTCGCAGCCTGACACCCAGGGTCCAGATTTCAGTATGCAGTGGAAGGCACGGAGGGCCACCGGAGCCGAGGACGATCCATTTTTACGGCCGATACAATTCCGCGCTCCGATTGAATGGGCAGGGATTGCTCCAAAAAGATCGGGTTTAAAGTGCATCCCTGGTTGGGGGGGTTGATCGTTTCGCAACTTAACACTGACTCCTTCATTCCATTTCATCTGGATGGCGGGTTGCATCAACTGCACTGAAAAGTGGCCGCCGGGTCACCAAAGAGTCCATCGTCATCGAATCGCGAAGAGCGCGTCAGAGGGGTCGTATAGTCTCTCCATCAAGTTTCAGGTGTTTTCTGATTTGCTTCGTGCGTGGACGTCACCGGGGACAAAGGTCCTGAAATTCCGTGTTATATAGTTGAGACGCTTCCCCCAAATCACCGCCCAAGCTCGAACAGAGCCGTTCCAGCGGATCTGCGGCTTCGAATGCACACATACCGGGTAACAACTTTAGTACTCCATCGATCTCTCGATGATCCTAGTCAGATACTCCCGCCCATCTGCGCCGGCCACATCTCCGATGCCAGGTGCCAGATCGAGGACCCTCCGTTGTGGTAAAGTTCCGGTGACGAGAGCATCAATGTCACTGTGGGTATACCCGACGGCTTTCAATCCGCGGGGTACGCCAAGACCGTCAAGGAATTTCGCAATAGCTTCATAGAGATATGCGCCGATTTCGTGGTCCGGGATGCGAGAAATGGAGGGATCCGAGGGTACAGTATCGTGGAAGACTGCGAGTGCGTCACGGTGGCGCTCAGCCGACGATGGGGCGGTGAACTCGAAAACTGCAGGTGCCGTCAAGGCGACTCTGAACAGAAGAAACGTTGAGTAGGCGACGCTCCTTCATGTTTTAGCCACTTACGAAATTCCATGCGGGATGATAGGTAGGTCGGTGACGTAGCCCGGATGTTTGTACTTGGGTCCCTTCTTGTTCAAGCCCGAGATCTACAAGGGCGAGATGAGTATTTCGGGGTGCTTGGGATGGAAGCAAGACTTTACAGGGTAACTAATGCCGTGACACAAGTGAACACCGGCATTTCCGAATCCGATACCAGCGAACGACGAAGCCAAACTACCCGCAAGGAAGTCAGGAGGTTTGTCAAGAGAAGGAGCAAAAACATCGCTGACAGCATCTGCCTCTTGGCCTCGCGATCATCTGGGTTTTTGGCGACCCGAGGGAGATATTTCACGCAAGTCTGCAAAGCCCACCTCGAGAACACGTCGGCCATGGGGTTACTGCCTTGATAAGCGGGTCTCAGGATCGGGTTAGCCGGCCGAGGCATCCGCTCATAATAGCTATGACAGAGTTTGAGATACGCGAAGAATCGTGGGATGTGCCTAACGTACGGAATGGCGGTATAGCTTTCAAGGCTGTGGCCCAAAACGTCAAGGCCAGCACTGATGTGGACAGCGGTCGGACAGGTATCAGTGTTCAGCGTATCAACAATTCCCAGAACGGGTTTCATCGCGCGGTTGGCGATACCGGTTTTGAAGTTTCTGGAAGTGATGTCCAAGATTGCAGTGCCTGTAGTTTCGGAACCAGTTCCAGCAGTTGTGGGAACTATCGAGAAGGTCAACCCGAGACTCAAGCAAATGACAAGAGGGAACTGACTTGCGATCAATGGCCGAAGGTTCTCGGTTATTGGTAAGCCTTTGCCTGAAGCATTGTCAGTATAGTGGCCGGGACTACAAGCAGGGGGGTTGTCGAACCAACAGGGGCATTGATGAAATCCATAAGGTCAGCATCCTTGTAAACGGTAAACCTAGCCAACTAAGCCTCATTGACATGTACAAAAAAGCCGTTCTCACAAGTTTGCAGCCTTGGCGGTGTCAATGACGGAGCCTCCACCGACGCTGTTGGGATATCAACGAGAGATTCGTAAGCCCGGTAGATGACTTGCGCACGCGAGGAAATGACTGAAGTCATGTGAGCGTGCCCAAGCGATGGCGTCCCGCCAGCTGGCCTCGGTCGGCTCTGAAACAACTGCAACAACAACATAGGTAGGGGTACATGTTTCTGTTTTTGACACTGCACACACCTTTGTCGTATACTTCGAACGGGAGGTCGGTTTGGGATTGCAGAGAAGCAAGCGTCTGAGCGTGGGGTTTAGAGTCTGCGGGGAAAGGGAGGGTCTGAATCGTACATTTTTCATCGGGGTCAACTTTGCCACATTAGGGTCGGTAAAGACTCCGACCTACGTGCCGAAGATGTTTAATTGTTGAGGACTAAGCCCGAGGAGAGGTACAACCTTGCGTGCTTTCATGTTCTTGAGGTCCATTCCGACCTCCGCTGTAACGCCCTCACCGAATCGCAAGTTGGAGGCAGCAACCTGGCGTTGATTGGACCAGACTCAAGAGTCGTCGGTCCTTTGAACACACCTCAAAGGCATACTCTTTGTCACCCGGGAGCTGAACTGGAGTAGCGAACTTCCTCAACTGGTTCAAAGCTGAGACTGGGTTGTGGTGGTGACTGTGAGAGACCCCGGCCCCGTGGCAAGGACACAAGCCGTGCTGAGACGCGTTGATGAGGCGAAGGATGGAGGTTCTGGACGCCGGAGGGGGCATTTTCACAGATGATCAGTGGGGACGAGGACGACGGCCTCACCCCAGCTGCAGGTCGCTTGATCGATGATCCGCCTTTACAATTACATAACTTTCACGCGTCGGATCCATCCGGTGGGGAAACAAAAGCACCCCGCACCATGGACTCCCGAGTAGCAGACGTAAGTGCGTTTGGTGGTCGCGAATGAGCCGCTTCGGCTGCAATAAACCCTGGCCCCTGGAGGAGGTTACGAGCTTTGCCATGCAGCGATCTGGGTAAATGCGGCCAAATGTACACAACCTGGACCGATGAAGAGGTTGGCCGCAAGGAACGGCAGTGGGCAGCGGCAAAGGCGGGTGATGCGGGATTACTTAGCCGGCAGTTGGCGGCTTTGATGCATCACAGCCAGTCCGAAATGGGACAAACCCCGCGTCCGCTCGTCGATCTGGTGTCTGCACCAACTCCGGGTGAAGTTCTTCCTCTCGTCGTCTCGGACGACGTCCACCCCTCCCACTCATTTCCACCCCCACACTCCTTTCTTGGTCGCCATGAATGTCCTTCTTTTGTCCCTCGCGTTGCTCCTCGTCGCATCAACCTCACACGCCATCCATCTTCCCGTCACCCGCTCCAAGCTCTCCAGCTTTTCACCTCTGGAAAAGAGGGCACAAGATCACGGGGGCATCTCCTACAACGTGCTCGCCGCTGGAGACTCGCCTAATGATCTCAAGTCGGTCCATTATCCTCGCCAATCCGCCAATGTTCTCACTAGATTGTGAATTAGCAACGTCCGAGATTTGATTTACCTGGCCAATGTAAGTCACCGTCACCAGATGCAATCCATTGCGACTCAACTCTCTCTAGGTTACTGTTGGCGGCACTGGTGCACACATCTCCGTTACCTCCGTTTATATTGCGTCTCTAACGCTCAGCACCAGAGTACTCTGTACAGCTTGACACGGGCTCGTCAGACCTCTGTACGTCGTCCCACGCGTCAGTGCCGTTCTGGTTCTTACACAAACGCCTTTGTTAGGGATCAAGGGACAGGTCTCTCCCCTCCCAAATACCTTACAAACTGTATGTCGTACCACTCCAGTCTCTGGCATCACTCTCATCCTGCCCGGCAGTCGATTTCTTATAACCTTTCCTATGCTATGGGATGGGCTTTCGGCAATATTGGTTTCAGCTCCGTTGAATTTTCCGGGTTCGTGGCACCTCAATACGTCGCTTCCATCACTCATAGTCATATTAGAATTCAAGTCGCGAACCAGTCGTTCCTGGACGTGTCCGTCGCCAACAACCCTGCCCTTGGCTATGGTGCTGACGGAGTCCTTGGCCTCGGTTTTACCCCTCTATCGAACATCGACCATTTCATGAGCAAGAGCGGATCTTCCGCTGGCCGAAGTTTCTTATTCAACGCCTTTTCCATCGATCCTCAGCAACCCAATTTCATCAGCTTTGCTCTCTCCCGGTCGACCGATGACCAAGATGAAGTAGATGGCGCGATAACCATCGGAGAATATGTCGAAGAGTACAAACAGGTTGAACAGACGCCCGCCATCTCTACGTGGCCTGTCAAAAACCCTGATCGCTGGAACGTGTTGCTCGAAGCCGTCCTTGTTGGGGCGAATCCCGTGACGCTAACGTCGAAAATCTCCACTGCTCCTGTGAACCGCGCTGTTGTCCTTCTCGACACTGGTACTTCCTACACATACGCTCCTCCAGAGGTGTGCCAGGCTATCTATGGTGGAGTCCCTGGAGCTCAGTACAATGCAGCCTCCCGACTGTGGTTGATTCCCTGTGACCAAGAGGTCGATGTGGCACTTCAAATCAAGTAAGTTCGAGGCGACCACCGTTCAACTAGCCCTGACGGTTTCGCAGCCAGCGTGTCTTCCCAATGCATCCTTTGGATATGACGATCCATACCAAACTTGACAACCAAACGTGTGCTGGCTCTTTCATTCCTCAGGAAGTTTCTATCGGCGAAGGACAATTGTGAGATTTCCTGAACCCACGCTTTCTGTCCACCAGATTCTGACCCCATGTCTAGTGATTGGCTGATTGGCGACAACGTACTTCGTAACGTCTACTCGGTCTACGATTTCGGTGACTTCGACACCAAGGGGAATATGGGCGACCCGTTCGTCAAACTTCTGCCTTTGATCGATCCAAACGAAGCTTCGGAAGATTTTGCCAGGGCCCGAGGATCCCAGCCCCGAACGAACATTACTTATAATGTCGCCTCCCCAGAAATCGTTGGCGCTGCATCGGACGGTGTTTCAGCTTCCCAGTCAACCCTGGATAGACTTAACACCCTCCTCCCGATCATGCTCGGTGTTATGGGGCTCAACGCACTCGTTCTTTTGGCACTCATCATCCTTGCGATCGTCTACCTCTGCAGGAAGAAGCAATCTCGTGCCGCACGACGAGCCAGGAGGCAGAGCGCTCTCCCCATGCCTATGGGTTCCATGAACAACGTCGAGGCGGCAGAACCTACACATCAATACGAACCCGTGATGAATGATGAGCGCCAGATCCCTCAATCCCCCTCGTTTCATTCCTCCCGCTCTATCCATTCGATGGCTCGACCACAGGACTCGCGTCCGGTGTCTAATGCTTATCCGCAATCGCTTGGTGGCACTCCTGGAAACGTGAAGGACGATCCTTTCCAAACTCCCCCGCCGTCGTTCCAGAGGGATAGGGGCTTTGAGAGAGGGATGCGACCGCACTCGTCTTACCAACCCATCAATACCCAGGCCGCGCAGATTGGCGTTCACCCACCGGTGCCTCACTCGGCGCCAGCTAACGATGAGTCGTTCGTTCCACCTTCGCCAGGGTTCTTCCGACACGACTTCTCGCATGGTGCTGGGGATAACCTGGGACCAGGGAACGCCGAAGGGTTACGGCCGAACTCGGTCGCTTAAATCGCCTTGCGTTCTGCATGGTCGGGCGGTTCGTCTGGACCTCCCTCTCTTTATTTCTAATGATGAAGGTCTCACGTTGTTGTGTAATGCTAAGCCATGTCCTCCTCTACGTTCCTATACTCTCTCTCTCCCTCTGGAATATTTACCCATCCTTTCTGACTCAGCCACGGACTGCACATTCCCACTATAGGCAGCACTTTCATTGTTTGCCTCGTAAATTGGACTCTCTAGCTGTCACTTAGTTCTATTTTTACCCCGCCGCTTTAAACCCTATACCTCTATTTAACCCCTACCACTACCACAATCATTACCTGCTATCTCTCTGGTTCCTGCTCATTCTTTCTCGGACGATGTTTCCGTGTGCGATGTGTGTCATCTCTCTATCAGTGTTTGTATATAGTAGGGCGCATGGGAATACAGTTACTATAGGTGATTCGTAAAACTATGGATGAGCGTGTAGGAATGATGGAGACGGTCTCCAACTTTAGCGGCGCGTGGTTCGACCGGGTTTTTGTGACCGCGTTGCCAAGTCGTAGTCGACGAATCGCTCCGTGGCTTCGAGACCTCCCGCGCTGCCCAAAGGTTCGAGTTCAGCGTCGGGAATCTCAGCTTCGGGTTTGGTAGATTCCCGAAGGACCCTCTTCACCCTCGCCTTGAGCCCTCTCCACGTCTTCATCTCCGGGGTATCTTCCGCCGGATCCGTGCCTTCCAATACGCGCGTCAGGACGTTGGCCAGCGTCGAAGCCACCTTCGTAGAGTAGAACGGCTCTTCTCGCTTGGAGATCGTAGACTTTGGAACGTCCTCGAAGAGCCGACACTGAGCTAGGTACACGTCCATATACCTGGTTCCGCTAGAGGACCGCAGTTCACCGAAGAAGGTGGCCATCCTAAGGCACTGCCTCATATTCGCCACCTCCCCCGACGCTAACGCGGCACGGAGCAGACATGACATATCCCGGGCATCCGGCACGGTCATTTGACTTCGCGTTCGGTGGTCTGACCGCGGCGAGGACAAGGTTTCGGCACCGTCGACGAAGTCCTCGGCGTGGCATCCTGTCATGAGCTCCGTGATCCGCGCGGCGCTTGCCCAATCCCCACCCCTCCAACACGACATCAGCCCCCACCCATATGTGCTCGACCGTGGCTTGACATCCCAACCGAGAGCATGGTATTGGTGCATCCACTCTATGGTCTCTACTGCACGGTCGGATTCTCCAACCGATCCCGCAATCGTCATTGCCGCGTACGATTGGAGAACCCTCTCCATGTGCCTGTGGTCGAGGACGGGTTTCCGATCGCTTGCGACGGCCTCGTCTATGATCTGCTGAACATAGTGTATACAGAGACGGTGCTTTTGCGTAGCCAGACACAGAGAAAGAACGGTATCCAGGGTGACAGGGACGACCTCGACCCGCCTCGGTTGTACTTCTTCGCCAGGCTTCGACAAACCAAGGTAATCATGGATGACATCGAAGGCAAAGAGCTGGTCCGCTGGCCTTCCTTTCATCAGCGCCCTGAGAAAGTACATGATAACGGGGCCAGACACAAGTTCGGGGTGTTCGGCCGTCCGTTTCGTGAGGTCCTTCCACAGCAATTTGGCGTCAGATGCATTTCGGTACGCCACATTCTCTTTGTCTCCCGGAGCGAGCTGCGTTCGGTGGACGATGCCCTGGAATATTTTGGTGTAGATAAACTCGGTCGGAGAAAACTGCCCTTCTTCGTCGAGGTCGTTTAGTACGTCGAACATAGCGTTGTAATCCTTGTTGGCGGCAAGAATGGAGATGTAGAAAGCGGCGGGGTTTGGATTGATTTCCTTGTGTTCGGGATTATATTTCTTGAGGGATTGGATGCGTTGGAGGAAACCTTGCCATAGTGCATGAGCGTTTTTGAACTGAACACTGTGTTCCTCCCAGTTCTTGATCCGAGATAAACCGGAAAGAAGAACGTTGTACGTCCGAAAGTTGGGTTGGAACCCGCGTCTCTTCATCTGTAGATACAAGAAGTGATGGAAGTCAGGTTCTCTGCGGCTCGTTTGGAGCGACGAGAGCACGCACGTCAACGAACAGCTTGTATCCCAACTTGAAACGTTCCTCCATCATACAGTGTAGCAATATGGTGTTCCACGTCGCCACGTTCGACGCATCAAGTGGCGAATTCTGTAACATGTGCACCGCTTCGTCCAACTGACCCTGTGTGGCCAGTTTAACGAGCCTTTGGGAGAGGACATAAGGCTCGAGGAGTCTTTTCTCCCTTTCCGGATCGCCGTTTGAAGGGTTGGCTTTGGACTGGGAGTTCTGTGGAAGTCGGTTTATTCGAGTTTTCAACTGCGTTGTTGCTGGAGCGGGCTGAGGGTTTCGGTGCGGCTTTTCCGAAGCCGGTCTCTCGGTGTTATGGCTTCGTGGTTGATGACCACGCGAGGTGGCAAATGTCCGGTAGCGTTCGACGCATACGAGTGGTTCAGTGATGAGTTTCCGCGCAGCCCTGAGCGTCGAAGAGGAAGAGATCATGAAACGGGACGGAGGTGACACTCCAGCGGAAGGAGCGGCTTGACCCAGGTAAATGCACGTGATGATTTCCGGTCTTTCCGAGCTGATCTCCGAACATTTTACTATCACTGCCGCGCTCAACGAACAGACATGATCAGGTGGGAGCGACCAGAAAGACAGATAGAGAGGCCCGAGGTCTCGTGGTCAGAATTTTAATGCGCTATGACAACCGTCGTGACCACTTACGGTGGGTGAGGGACTTCTGCTCACATATGGGGTATATATATTACTACTAGCGTCATGGGTAGTGTCCATGCTCATCTGTTGATTTGATACATAGACAGACAGACGGATAGATAGACGGCATCCATGAGTGCCTGGGCTGAGGCCGGTGTCTACGAGTTTATCTCGTCTCCTCCTCGCAAAGGCCTCAAGTTTCACTTCCGACCACATTAGACTCAGATCTTTGTTTAGATCTCCAACTCTCCATGGTTGTCAAATCGCCACCCCCCACGGTTTCAGCAGAAACTGGTAGCTTCATTATGAGGAAACAACAGCAATCGTTATGTAGTTCTATTATCCGTAGTTGTACATCTACTTCTCCAACCTAAGATCTACTCGTTTCCACAAGAAGGCGACGAAGAAGACGCTGAAGAAAGCGATTCCTACCGCCGTGGGTTTCTTGAAATGGACTGAGAGGGGAACCTTGTACGCGATGTAGATGACACCGGTGTGCTTGTCAGTGAGGTTCTTATACTTGAACATCACCACAGGTCGGCCGGTGGTATCCAGGTACGTTGTATGTGTAGAGGAAGAGAAGCTCGACGGGTGGAATGGTGGGAATACCTCGACATCGCTAGCAGAGACATTTCAATTGGGAAAATCATCCGTGACATGGCTCTACGACTTACGTGGAAGCTTCGGGAAGAATAACCTTGACCTCTGCGTCTTCGACCACGGAGCCTCCAAAGAGGGTCATGATTGGCACGCTGACGATATACCTTCCTTTCTCGGCGTCCCACCCGGTGTAATCTTCCAGAGGAGAATCCCAGCCAAGGGTGAAAGAGTAGTTCCAGCCTCCCAATAACGGGTACCGGGGACTAAGTTCCAAAATACTATTTCTCCCAGGAAGTCCCCCTTGAGACTGGGAAGGGACTACTCGGAGATGGGAGGTAGAGACATTGCCAATGGTATCATAGTAGTAAGCCGAGTTGATGCCGGCGGGGAGTTGCAAGGTGAGCTCAGTGAGGACATGAGGGGAGGGCCTGCGGTGATATGCCTGGGCCTGGTGCTCAAGACGAGAGAAATGTCCTTTGAGTCTACATGCCGGTGACGCACTCAGTCCGTCGGTCGATAACAGCAGATCATGAACTCACTTTGGTCCAGCGTTATGAAGGTGAATCTCATCCTGGATATTGAGGTTCGACCCCCAGTGGCTGATCTCCGCAGCACGCCGCAAGCTCTTGATAGCCAACATAGGGAATCCGAACTCATAGTGGATAGAGATTTTCTGTTGATTCTCCTCAACGAAAGCGGTGTTCGAGGAGGACGGAAGATCATGGAAGGGCCCGTACGTGACAGTGCCTCCGGTATTGCCCATTGTCGCAATACTACCTGTCGTGAAGGCGACTTCCTCGGGTTCGGTATGACTGATGATCGGGAATCCAACAGTCCTGGACGTCGGAAAACCGTTAGCCATGATAAGGGAGCGAAAGTGTTCTCGCACATACTTGAATTTTGTTCGTTGAACAAGAGTTTTATATGGACTCAGGACGAACAAGTCCGTTTCATACTTCAGAGCTTGGCGGTCATTTTGGGCAGCCTCAGGTGGGAACGGGTATGCGGCGTGTGTCTGAATGGTCTCTAATACCAGGTTCGCGGTTTGGCTCGTATCAAGAGCTTCGGGCAAAGCGACCGAGTAGTAGTACGTCGCGCTGTAAATGATCACTTCAGCCACGATACATCACCACACCAATGACACGAGATCGGGGACGTACTCGTGACTGAGACCATGGTTCTCCAGACTCAGGGGAACGCTGTGACCTTTAATTTTTGCCTCCATCCAACTCGTAGTCTCCTGTTCCCTCTCCGTCAAGGCAAACACGTACACGTTTGAGCCATCCTCGAGGGCTTTGACGTTAAACGTTGTGGTGGTGTAGACCAGCGAACCGCCGAGATCGACGGACCGAACGACCGCAGTGTTCTCGAAGGATGCCCACGAAGGCAGAGCCAGGCCGAGTACGATTGTCGAGAGGTGCAGCCAGTACCGGTGCAACACCATGATCGCGAATGTTGAGTGTAAGTAACCGAAGCAGACGTGTCACGAGCGCGCGACCCGTACCAACTCCGAAACGCCCCCAGCCACAAGTCACAAGCGGAAACAACCCGGAGCAGATGGGAAATAATGGGATTATCTTGGAATTATACTACGGGAATAAACATCTACCACGACCACATAGGGCCCATATTCCGAAGCGGTACGTCCTCCCGAACGTAACCAGCAGAAACTATCCTCTTCAACTTCCTGTCCTCGGCCCGTTTCTTGAGCTCGGCCACGGTTTTACCCTCCTTCAAAACAACAGACATCTTGGCTTCGGGGTGAATCTTAACACCAAATCGTCCTCGGCCCTTGATATCTATCCGTTTGTGAAAGTTCTCGCCTTTCGTTACCCAAGCCTCAGCTAGGGAACGAGTTGAGATGCGATTCATAAACCTTGGGGAAGGAGATGACATACAAACAATAAGTTTTTCGGGATTCAAACCCTTGTAGTCTGTGGCGTGCTTTTTGGCGAGGCCGAGCATACTTTGGATCCTGGTGCTCGCCCGTTTCTCGCTAAACTTCATCTGAAGGATGGCATAGTCAATGGGCTTGCCCGCTATCTGCCGTCCGAGTTTGTTGAGTTTCCTTTGAGAAATCTTGAAGTGGGCAGTTGAGTATTTATGCTGGAAACGGCAACCGAAGGATCAGCATTAGACAGACGAGGGAACTGGGGAATGTAGACCTC
>Ga0307517_10002164_pt1 | contig 31887 bp, 42 predicted proteins | sample 23_EM_MG_FD_194515 | JGI IMG/M metagenome (GOLD analysis project Ga0307517, IMG submission 194515) | Populus trichocarpa ectomycorrhiza microbial communities from riparian zone in the Pacific Northwest, United States - 23_EM | ecosystem: Host-associated > Plants > Roots > Unclassified | place... | reverse complement strand
GTTTGCGACATTACTAGTGTCTCGGTGTCGCCCGAGCTCTCCGGCGGGTGACGATCGGTCACATACAAACACTGACAAACAACACTTTTTTGTTCCGTCTGTTCACACACATATGCAAGGCACTGTACCAAGCCCCGAACTGTCCGTCTGGATGCTCCGAGAGGGCGCCTAGGCTACGCCCTTGAAAAACTTCGGAGACGCTTCGGATCTGCTAAGAAGCGATTGGCCTTCTTCGCTCCACTTGCTAAAAAATTTCTTGCGAAGCCGCGCTACGTCATAGTTCTGCCCTTGGCCCAGTTACCACCAAAATTTACCAGCACAGTCCGTTGCCTTGCCACCCGCAGCTCCAAGGAGCTCGCACCTGTCAACTGCGCTCGAGTATTGACACCGCTTCCCTGGTTTGGGTTTCGGCACACGCGGCCAAGTCTACAATTCACCAAACACGAGGTCACCGGTCATCGACATCTCTTAGCTGGCGAGAGATGGATCTTTTTGGATCTTGAAGCTTGAAGCTTGATCGGTGATCACAATCATCCGGCAAGATGGTTTTAGCTGCTTACATATGAATCAAACGCGCTCCGCGGCCGTTTTTTTTTCTTTTCCGATCGTGCAGGTTTGTCGCTGATTTTCATATGAAATTCAGTCGTATCTATGAGACTTGGCTCGTCCAGTCACCATTGACAGCTCCACCGGCGCAGACAATGAAGCGACACCCACAGCCAGCAGCGCTTTGCACTCCACCACGTCGCGGGGGCGACAGTGCTTTGCAATCGAGGATCGCGTCGCGGATTGACCCCCGCGGGGGAACAGGCGATCCACGGACCCTCAAAACCCGCGGACAAACTATGCCCTCGTACCCGCCAACAAGCTGTTTGGCACTCCTATCCATGCTAACAGTCGCGTAGAGGATCGGACCGAAGGACCCTACCAGGACGCAGTCATTCATACGGATGACACGGCGCGTTTAGGCGTAGTCAAATTTGAGTTACCCTCCGGGAACCATGCCCCTGATTCTGTGCCGAGTGACGGCGAGGACAGATTTGGAATTGTCTGGCTCTGCGCTTGCTGATCAGTGCTTGCGGTGCAGCTAGCAGCTGGTGTGCACCAGGGATCGCGAGGCTGGTGACCTCCCCGGTGTGATCCCAACCCGAACGTTCAAGCGAAGTGCGGTCCGGTGCAGGTTCGTGCAGCGGAAATGCCTCCTATCTTCGCTGCTCGAAGCCCCTCCGTCACGGATGGGTACGCTCACGCACATTAAGATGGAATCTATTGGGAAGCCATCGAATTCACTGACCTTGAGTCGAATTGGCCATTGGGTACGTGATAAACTTGGGCGTTCACGAGAGATCTGATGCAGTACACCGCAATGTTTACGGTTTGTATGGAGAGCTTGAATCTGGGGTTATCGTGTGCGAGGGATCCACTATCGGATTCAATCCACCCCGGACATTCAGTTCTTCTACATATCTGCATCACGAACTAACCCTCCGCATACTCACCGTAAAATACATCCTCCCAATACAATGCGGTCGCACACTTATCGAGCGACGCTGGGACTGTGTGTTTTATCTTCCGCGGATTATGCATAATGACGACGATAACCGCGGTCGCGAGACGACAATGGAGAGAAAGAAAATTGATTCCTAAAATTAGTACATTATTCCTTTGTTTTTCTTTTACGAGTTATCAAGGTACCTCTTGTCTGAACGAAGGGAGCGGGTTACAGGATGTACATGCGACGAAAGCGTAGTGCCACGAAGCTGTAATACTTGATAAATATGGGATGAGACGTACGAAGTACAAATGCGTTGGTTGGGGTTCCGATAACGAGGGATGCGGGAGGGCACGAGTGTCAGATGCGGGTGATGGAAAACAAGGCGACTAGGAAGAGAATAGATCTCGAACAAAAAAAAAACAAAGTCAAGGTCAAACCCTGAGATCAAAGGCGAGACCGTGGAGCAATAGATATCGTCGGTCAACCGATGTGGGCGTGGAATGGGTGATGGTATCAGAACCCGCCGAGGCACCCTTCGAAAGCGGGAGTGGAAAAACTGTCGTCGCTGAACGTGCAGCCGAACAAGTGTTGGTCGCTGTGGCTACGCTTGATATTCCGTTTGGGTCGTTTGGGGTCCTCGGAACAGGGGGGATGAGGGAGGAAGGAAAGGACATCGCTGGCTGAGCGTCTCCTTCCAATAGAGGGACCGAGAAGGTCTGGGGGGTGCGTTAGGATCAACGGATTGGCGCTGAGGTTGGGCGGGTCGGGCGGGGTGGCGAGCGAGCCATCAGACTCGTCAGACTCTGGGTGGGCAGAAGAGGAAGAATAATCGAGAGAATGGGGGTATGTGGGGGTTTCGCGAGGGTGTCCAAGTTGGAAGTGGCCGTTGCGAAGGGACGTCGAGTCGTGGATGATATCATCCTGAGTGGCGTTCTCGTGGTCCTCCGCCAGGTATACACGCTCGCCCCTACCAGGAAGAGCGCAGGCGTTTGGCTGAACGACGAGGGGTGAGCGGTCGTAGAGCTGAGGAGAGTGGGTGAACTGGAAGGTGGATAGACGTGGGCTCGGGGGGAAATGAACCCTGGCCGATCTCATCGGCGAGCCAAGAGAGGACGAAGCTTGTTTGAGGATTGGACGAGGACTCTTTGGGGGAGACAGCATGTCTGGACTGCTATGCGGGACGGCTGGCAGCCACAGCAGGCGAGACGAAGGAGACCTATGGGTCAGGGAGCGGACGCAGGGGAGTTGGATGAATTTATAGTTTGGGCCTGATACACCCCTTCTGGGAAATCTGTGATCGGATCCGTCGCCCGCGCTCCGAATTTCAACAGTGCCCGTGACCCAGTGGGAGGCAGTCTACCAACGACCGGCCCATTCCAATACTCATCACCTCTCAGAATCCACCGACAACTGTCCTGCGTTACTATCTTATGCTACAGACTCCGCATTACTCTGCGAACGAAAAGAAACAAAACATGCCGTGAATGCATCGTACTCCACAAATCAATCCTTTAATGACGCCCATCCCCATCCCCCATCTCTCCTGCATCGCTTCAGGCCCACGGGTTCGAATTGAGGCCGTTAATCGGTTTCTTCCCTCGTGTAAGCGAGGGGGACCACGGGTCTGCCTCGTTGTTTGGAGGAGGAACAATGGATATCGACGGAGCGCAGTCTATTGTCCCTCCTGGCCCACCAAACGACAACGAAGGCTGGCCCATAAACGGGTTGATCGTCGGCGATGACGAAAGATAACCATGTGATCCGTTTGTTCTCCCCTCTCCGAGTAACAATAACGACGGTGTCGATGTTGCCGCCCCCGACTGGTACACATCGTTCGATGGCGCTTGCCAGATGTTACCGTCGTAGCCCCCAAACGAGAGCGATGATGAGTTTGAAGGAAGTGGAGACTTCGTCGGAACTTCGGGGCCAAGGGTATTGTATGGCGTAAAGTCATTGTCTTGACCGGTGCCCGGCGTGCCAGGGAGAGAGAACGGACGTGGGTGGGTTGGAGCGAGGGCATCCGATACACCAGCTCCGTCTGTATCATCATCTCTGATAAGGTTACGAGACAGATGTGAATGAGAGGGAAGGGTGTGTGTAGACGTGTAAGGTGGCGCGGACCCTGAACGTGTTATCGGGGATGATGGTACGATCATGTGTTCCGGGACGGGATTGAGGGACAAAGCTGAAGATTTCGCTCCTCCCGTGTCCTTCGATTCTCGCAAAACATTCTTGATCGCTTCAAAGTCGAAACCCGCGTGGAGTGGGAGAGTTGGAGTAGGCTCGGCGTCGCCGTTGCCGTCGGTTGTTTCCTGTGTCTCCTTCCCCTTTTCGGTCTGAGGAGACGAAGATGCCGGTGACCCTGTCTGTCTCGGTAACTCTTCCCGGGGAGGCAGATCGTCATCGATCACGTTCACTTCTGACAGCTGAGACTTCCTCTTGTATGGAGTAAAGGACGATGCTGAAGGGGGACGAGAAACCTTCTGCGGTGGAGTGACCGAGTTTTTCTTTCGACCAAACCATCCTTTGTTCTGCGTTGTTCCATCCTCTTTCATCACAACCCGATCTCCTTTGAAGTCCGGTTCCTAGAGTGAATTGTAAGAATAACTGCCGTAAGTTGGGGACACCACATCATAGGCTCACCTCTGGTTCATCGAAGTGATCCGCAGACACGGGGAAGCCTAACTGATCCAGGATTAAAGGCATGAACGTTCGGTAGCTCATGTGTCCTGAGATCTTGTCCGTTACATCCACATTCTCCAGCCCTGGTACACCCTCCACCGGCCGGAGACCAGCGATTGTGTTGAGACCACCGCTCGTGGCGCGGAAGAGGTAGTTCAGAAGCCAGTCGTTCCTCGCATAGGCGTTGACGAACCGTCCTGAGACCGCGGACCGAACCTCGTTCCAGGTCTTAGCAGGAGCAGTGACTGTGGTACCCATGATGAACACGTCCTGGACGATACCGAAGGCTTTCTTCCTGGAAAGTTCGAGCAGTGCGTAGAAGATAACTCGAGAACCGAGCGAGAAACCGATGAGTGTGACCGGTCGAACTCCCAAATGTCGTTGGATCAAAACATCAGCGAGGACTCCACCCGCTGCCTTTGCACGGTCAAGAGCATTTGACCAAGGGTTATCGATCAAGTATCCCAACTTGGTCAAGACTGGAAGAATCGTGTAAACACAAACATAGGTCAAGCTTCCCCGGATAAAACTTACTGATTGGCCATTGCAAAGCGGTCATGAGGGTGGCCATTATAGTTGTCTGCAGAACTGTTTGCCCAACCTGTGTAAGGACCTCTGCTGTCAGAATCTTGAGGGCATCTCCGGTTTCTCGAATCATGTCCGGTTCCCATAATACACTCCACACATCTCCGACAATCGGATCCAGGACACTGAATGGTAATCGGACATCATCCTGCAGGCTGTTCATAAAACTATAAACCACATTCATAAGACGATTCAGGTTCCAAGAGATGGAATCACAAACCCTGGGACGGTCAAGATGCAGTTCACCCGCTTGTTGTTGTGTAACGGGAGCAACTCGAAGGTCCCCACCTGTTGCGTTCTTCGAGCCATGCCACGAACAGCAATGCCGGAACCCGTTAAGGTACCAGCAGTGGTAATAACCGCGGCACCTGTGGTCCCTGCAAGAAATCCTGTAGCCCCTCCGATGCCAACAGTTCCGAGAGCTGCCCCGAGACCCGCGCCAATAAGTGGCGCCATGAGTCCGGCCGATAAACCAATGACCAGACCGCCTCCCAATGTCGCCAACCCAAGCATAACGATCCGCTTCTTCCTCGCCGACTTCTGCCTCCCGCCAATGATATCGTGGCTTTCCAAGCTCTCCACCCCTTCCTGGATTTCCAGCGCCTCCGTTACCCTTTGCTCGAACTTGACAACATCCATCCACCCAAGTCCCAACTTATGTGCGACTTTCTCGAGAAGGACACGGGATCGAGCATCGTAAACACTGTCGGCGATGAGGATAAGAAAGAGGTCGCAGAGCACAGTCCATCGAATATCGAGGGTCACGTTCTTATCGGTAGAAGAGAGTGACACAGAGACTCCGGCCATAGGCCCCGTCGCAGTGCCCTCCAGGACACGAGCGGTAGTCTGCACAGGAGGTTCATGGGTAGAGCCACCGTCTGTCTTATTGTGAGGAGATGGGTTCTCAGGATGGGTAGGCGTCAAGTTGTCGTGCTTATCGCCATTAGTAGAAGGGTTGGGGGAGCCCATGAGAGTTGCATTATTGTCATCGTCGTCGTCGTCACCAGGGTGGTCGGGCCCTCGAGCCCTCTCCTCATCCAAGCGTTTAGCCTCTTCAGGATCGTACTCTGGATTGGCCACTGTATGCGTCGTCATCAGCGGAGGGGTAAGATCCTCCGCCTGGATCCCATGTAAAGCGAGACTCTCGATCATCTTTTGTTCTGATAAACTTGGATTTAGCAATCGTCTGCAAGCGAGACAGAACGGTGAAGCAGATAGAGCGGTAGATACCTGCAGTTTCGAGCTCCATGTGATAATACAAGCGTCCGAGGATTTTCAACGCCCATAGGTTCAGTTGTTCAGCAGCAGGCTTAACCTCCTTGCCGCAGACCTTAGCCAAGGATTCTAACATCTCCTTCGTGGTGAGTGCGCATAGCCCGACATAAGCGATCCGTTGGGCCTCCGTCAGCAGGTCCTTCGTAGCTTGCATCTGACTCAACGGAGTCATAGCCTTGTCTTCGTCAAACAGATATCTCGTTCGTAGGTGTACTTCGTCCGCGTCCTCCTCCTCCTTGACCCGCAACCTGGTATACTCGCTCTCGTTCTGATCACGTTTCGAACGCCAGCCTGACCCGTGGTCACCAAAATCGATGAGGTCTCCCCTGGCGTTTCCAGGGTCGGTCGTCTTAACGGGGGATCGATAGTGGTACTTCTTGTAGTCCTCCTCGTCGAGTCCACTGGCTTCGGTGTCTTCCTTGACTATGGGCATGTCCTCCCATCCTTCGTCGTCGTCATCGAAGATATCTTTGGGCGGGCTCTTCTCCGGAGGCATTTGGTGGAGGGTTAGGGGTGGGATGACGGGGAATGACGCACAAACACGCCGTCCTCCCTGGCGGTGTATAGGGTGTGTGTCTGGAGATGGCTTATGTAATACAGGCATCACCATTCACCCTTTCCTGATGTGGCTGCCGATCACAAATTTTGCCTCTGTTCCTGCATCTGGAACTAAAACAACGAGATGGGCAAGTCCCAGAAGAAAAAGGCGATGAGACGCCATAACCCTGTGCGGGTCCCGGATAATCATCTGCCGCCTGGTCTTAGCTCTGCTGCCGAGACTTCCAAGAAAAAGGATCAGATTCCGCCAATCTTACAAAAGGTGTGCAACTGTGTTACGGCGGGTTCCGCGTCGGGCTAAACATCAGCTCTACTCTGTGGAAGATGGAGAGCACAGATCCTGCTGAGCGCAAATGGGCTTGCGTTGCAGTCTCCAACATCATCCAGAACGACCCTTCTACCCGGCGATTGCTGCAGGGAAAGAATGTGGTCGGTATCCTAATTACGCGCCTATCTGACAGTGAGGAAGAGGTGGTCGTCGAGGCTGCTGGAGCACTGAGGTACGGAATACTTGTACACCATGTATGGTCCATCGCTCACTTTCTGAATCTCAGGAATCTATGCATCGACGGTGGGCACGAACTTTGCGGTGAAATGTACAACAAGAACGTCCTGGCCCCTCTGAAGACCTTTGTCCCGAAGGCAAGAGAAAAGCTAACATTTGCTGAATCGCGTTCTGATTTCACCTCCAAAGATAGCCCAAACACTATCACAGTATTTAGAGAACCCAAAATCCGCGCCAGAAAGTGCACAGAAGATCATGTATGAGTTGGCTGACAGTGTCATTACGATGTTTTGGTGTCTGTCGTGAGTTGTTACTTGATTGAAGTGCATTCCCCGAGCCAACTTTGATCAGGGAGACTTCGAACAAGGCGTTAAACACGATCAACCAAGCCAACCTGGTACCATTCCTGATGTCTTTCCTGATTCACCGGGAAAATTTGCCGTTATCTGCCGTTGCCTCTGCAGGTGGGTGATGCTTTACAATCCGCCTGTAGACTGATTACCGACGGCTTCTCCAGCACAGTGCTTATACGTCCTGACCGACGACAATCCGCCGGCGGCAGACGAGTTGCGCACAAACGGGTCGTACACATCAGTCCTCTTGTCCATCGCTCAGGGTCAGCCGGTAGCTGATGATATCAGGGGTTTGACCTTAAAGGTTCTCGCAACTGGAACATTACGGAATATATCTCCACTACTACCTCTCACTGCTGCTTCCGCGGTTGACATCGAGGACGAAATTGTACTGCCCCTCTTACAGCCACTTATGACCTCAATCTCGCTTCCCGAAGCTTCTCAGCAGATCCAGGCGTTGGTCGAAAAACAGGTGCGTGTGTACTCTTTGTTCGACTCGTTCGGTGGTTCACAAAGAGGATAGATTTCTATGCCACAAATAGAGAGTCTCTCCCTCAAACACACTCCTAGGTCAGACCACAGATTTCCGATAGAACTCGAGTTAGAACGTTTTGAGAACCAACTGCGGACGATTCAACTTGGCCTTGAAATCTTGACTTCCGTTTGCGCCACATTGCCTGACTCTGAAATTCCGCCTGAAGATGGTAGTGATGAGGACGGGGATGGGGAAATGGAAGAGAAAGAAGGTGAAGAAGAGACAGACGGTGAAGGGGATACGGACACTCAAATGGCCACCGACGAAACCCCTAAAACCTCCCAGCCAAATCTTTCCAGATTTGCATTCTTGGTCCCTCCACTGCTCTCACTAATAGATCCTACACATTTATCCTTCCCTCCCCCAGGTTCCCCCTCCATTCACCCACCAACAACATCCGCGCTTGGAGCAATTCACCTCTGTGCTCTAGAGTGCCTCAACAACCTCTTCTTGTCTCTTGCTACTTCTCACAGATCTCTCACGGACACCGAAAAATCTCAAGGCGTCACGATCTGGGGTACACTGTGGACTGTATTGGAGAAAGTTGGGAACCCCCGATCGGCCGAGTCCACGAAGGAGCAAAAATTGTTTTGGGAGGCCGCGATCGGTGTTCTATGGGGCGTATCCATCGTTTTCAAGGGTGCCATCGTTCCTGAAGAGGCTCAAGTACACCTTCTGATGGGATTGTCCGACGCATACACTGGGAACGACCAGATGAGGGTGAAACTTGTAGGGAGCCTCGAGTGTTTGGCTCAACATCCGCAGTCGATCGGCACGAATCGAGTGGGATACCCCCTTTCCTTCTGGCCTATCTTATTATATTAATCCTTCCAATACAGATTATTGCGAGTTATCTCGTATCACTGCTTCCTACAGGCACTCCTGATCAGACATCTGTCGAGTCGACTCTTCAGGTGGTCTCGGCTCTGATCGACATCTATTCGGACGAGACGATGCCTTACGACGTTAACTTCCGGGAGAACAATATTCTCGGTAGGCTCGTCGATGCCGTCGAGCCTATCAGGAAGTTAGTCCGCGGCCTTAGCAAAAAGAAACCTGGCGGAATTGAGTTGAAGTGGAGGGGGGAAGAGGTCAGAGATAATTTGGTGGACTTCATCAAATACCGGCGTAGCCTGCGATTATAGCATGGCCCCCTCGGTGAAGCTTGACATCGAGTTATGGACCGCGTTACTTATCGTTACATCGTCTTTGCAACGGGGCAATTCTATATGTTTACATGTGGGGTGAACTGTTTTTGTGACTACTTGACTGCTTGTGAATCTACTCGTCGAGAACGACTCCAGTATGCTGTAATGACGGTCAGACGATTCATCAGGTGGTGAATGGAGGCGATTGATGACGCACCGAGCCGCTGCCCGTCGCTGCCAAACCCGCAGTAACCCTCACACCAGAAACCAAGGCACTCCAATCAAGAGTCTCATATTTCGCGGTCCCTTGTAGTGAGTCTGAGATGTGTCCGGCCTTTGCAGTAATCATGTGTTGGTGGGCGATGTCAATGACAGGCATGGGAGAGTTGACCTCCGAAGTGAGCCGACGGATATGGCTGGAGATGGGTTACGTTGAGCAGGGTTTTAGTACGATGTAATGGGAAGTGTTACCTGGCATCCTTAATCCCTCCCTCGATGGAAAAGCCCTGGGTACCATCGAATTTATCATTGGCCATCTTGTCGGCGTACGCGGTCATCCTAACGTCGGGCACGGTCAACGGGCAATTATGTGCGTAACGGGTATGCGCACATCGGAGCAGGGAACAGATCTACCGAGCTGTAAGCATTGAAGGCATAGATTTAGAGAAGCACTTCAATGACTGACCGCCCAGGAGATCCAAGGTGACACTGGGGTCAACACCGGCCTTTTCTGCAAGGGTCAGAGACTCGGCCATGACCTCCATTGTCCCAAGGATCAAAGAATTTCCAATGAGCTTGAATGTCGGGGCTAGCATGAATGTTGAGACAGCGCTGTAGTAGAAAGTGAATGCCCGAACCCTTTTCGACATTTCCCCCGAGATCGATTATCTTCTGAGCAACCGCAGGGACGAGAAGATAGGCGACTTCCTTCTTCGAACGATAGTCGCCGCTCATTACCGCGATCAGCATCCCCTTCGCGGCAGCAGCAGGGGCGCCAAAAACGGGACAAGTGATGAATCGAACATGAGGCACGGAAGAGGTCAGATTGTCCAGTTCACCTGAATTAAATGACATCATTCAGTAACCTTAGGCGATTACGAAAAATGGTTTATCAAGCACCTGCCACTGCAGGATAAGTCTAAAGGGAGGTGGTTATGAAGCATGAGAACTTGAGACAGTGAAAAAACGTACAGTACTGGAATCGACGAAAATTTTGGTGGTCCCCGCTGGTGTGGCCTTGCGATCCGACGTGAGATCGGGCGGGGTATCCATGAGGAAGAACTTATACCTGAAGAGCCTGATAGAACTGCTTGTATGCCGATTTGACCACCTCGTCGTTCGCAAGAATTGTGAAGCTGGTGCCGGTTAGTCAATGCGTGTTTCGGCTTCTGTGAGAACAGCATACATAATATCACAAGAGTCGACAAGTTCAGCGGGACTCTGAACAATCGAGATCTTGTTTGGACCGAGCTCGTCAGCAAGCTTCTTGGACTTGGCGGATGACCTGTTGTAGACAACAAGAGGGAGGCTGGAGAGGGAGTTGGCCAGGTTCCTGGCTACATGATAACCGATGGCACCCAATCCGTAGACACCGATGCGACGACTATCGTCAGGGGTGGTTGGACGAGAGTAGGGCAGAGTATCTCTCTTGTCATTCACACCGAGGAGGGTGTCGGACATTTTGCGATCTTGGGCGATGACGATCTGGTTTGTGTGAAAGTCGAATCGAGCGGGTGAACCAGGCGCGGAATACTGACCGCACGATCACTTTGCCACGTGAGAGACCAAAACACTGGAGATCTTGTCCATCCACCAACTTCCACCGAACCCACCGCCGAGCCAGCCCATGGCTCACCCAATCCCAACCTACGCACAACCCCATGGGACCTTGGCGCCGGGACAGACTATCTCCGTCAACAAGTACACCGTTCAGGTAGAGCGGTACTTGAGTCAGGGTGAGGCTCACTGTTTCAACTGTGATCGCCCGTTCAGGAACACAACCGCTCACCAACTGTAACCCAACTACAGGCGGTTTTGCTCACGTTTACCTCGTACGAACTTCGGCGCCGGTATATGGGACGACACATCATGTTCTCAAGAGAATCGCCGTCGCAAATGATTCGATGTTGACGGACGTGAAGAAGGAGGTCGACATCATGGTGAGTGCTCGCTCCCTTGTAACAATGGTGGCGCATTTATCCAATTCACAGCGAATATTGAAAGGGCATCCGAACATTGTGCATCTCATAGATGCTGCATGGCACAGGCTATCGAACGGGACCTACGAAGTGTTCATTCTCATGGAGTTCTGCCCTGGTTCGCAAACGATCGACCTCTCGGCTGTGGACCGGAAACTGATTGAAAATAGGTGGTGGTATCATCGATATGATGAACAGAAGGCTGCGGGAAAGGTTAACAGAAGCTGAGATCCTAACCATTTTCGTCGACGTCTGCGAGGGGGTCGGTGCGATGCACAATCTGAAACCCGCCCTTCTACATCGCGACTTGAAGGTCGAGAATATTCTCCAGGCCTCAGCAACATCATTTAAACTTTGCGACTTCGGATCTGCGACGATCGTGAGCCCAAAGCCTCCTTCCACCACGCAAGAGATCCGAGCGCTCGAAACCGATCTTAACCGCCACACGACTCTGCAATATCGAGCGCCAGAAATGGTGGATCCCTTCCTGCGGCGTCCAGTAGACGAGAAATCTGATGTTTGGGCACTCGGTGTTCTCCTCTACAAACTCTGCTATTACACGACACCGTTTGAAGAGCATGGACCGCTTGCAATTCTCAACGTCCAGTACAAAATTCCACCTTATCCAGTTTACTCCTCTCACATGATTACGCTGATTGGTTAGTCCCTCTCTCGATACTGGAGGTTCTCTGTTCATTTTAATCCAGCGTCCATGTTACGGGAGCATGGCACCCAACGACCAACCATTTTTGAGGTTCTGAACAACGTCCATCGTCTGCGGGGCACCAAGTCTCGATTCACATACACTATTCCAGAACAAGCGCCGCTCTCTCCTCGTTCGATGAATGTTGGTAGTACAAGGGCGATACTCGACGACTTGGTCACGTATAAACCTCAATCTCCTATCTTAACCACAGCAAAGAATAGCGGGACTCAGGCCCGGGAGAAGGTGCTCGAAGCAATTGCCCCAATGCGCCGCGGGCGGCCGGAAGCTTCACCAGTACCTCGTTCGCGATCTACGAGTCCGCGCAAGGAACCCACGAAGGGAAAAATCCTGGAAAATGGGCCAGTGACTACCCCATCCACGGATAAGCACCAGGCGTGGAAGTCGGCCCCCAAAGACAATGCGTTTGTCAGAGGACATAAATCCGGGCTCGTCACCTCAGGGGCCTGGAAGGTCAGGCCTTCACCATCTCCTGACCCCAGCTCGAAGGGTAAAGCTACGACGAAACTTTCCCCTGGGTTCGACAATAATTTCCTAACTAATGGTTTTGGGGACTCGTTTGGGGGGTCATCACTCGCACTCGACTTCTCTGGTGACAAATCAAAACCCGCTCCGGTCCCAATACCCAAACCTCAGCTCTCTGGTATCCTACCTACTTCTCAAGAACCTCACAGGATGGGTATATCTCGCAGCTACAAGGCCAAGGACGCGTTTGAAGGACTCGGCTTTGCTGAGAAGCCCCCTGCCCCGACTCTTGCGGAAGCGCGGACAGCAAGGACTGGACCCGCGTTGTCTCTTGAACAAACGTTCACTCCGAGGAGACCTTCTCCCAAACCCCCATCTTCACCCCAACTTCAGCCAATTCCATTTCTCTCCCAGCCCGCCTCCAAAAGCGCCCCAGTGGAGGAGCGATTTCCACCCATCGAGGATCTGGATCGAATGGCCGGCTCTAAACCAGGTTATACCATCGGTTCATCACAATTATCCAGCAAGGGAACAGGGAGTGTACCAAAACCACCAGACATATCGGCTAAATTTGGTTCAAGATCCCAAACGGCCACAGGCACCTCCATGCAGGACAAGAAAGATGGCACGTTAGGGGAGATCCCAAACAGTCAGGTTGTCGGGCGGTTACAATCTTCCCGACCTCCGCTGGGAAGGGGCCACAGCACCTTCGCCACGTCTTATAGCAACACGAAGGAAGCTACGGACTCTCTTGCCAGCCTCTTGTCCCAACCGTCGGCTACGACTACGTCCTCATCTTCGCAGGATTGGCTCACGGGCGACGATCAGGAAAATATTGACATCCTGTCCCGGTTCAATACTTCCGCAGGTATCATGCCCGGAGTGGATGGGAACCCGGGTGAGCCAGTGTTACGAGATTCTCCCAGCAAGCGAGCCTCTTTCATCGAGAAGAGCCCCCACCTCATCGCGCAACCTCTGGAAGGGAATGTCGAGCAGATAGTTCTACCGGAGATCGCACCTCCTCGTGTTTTCAATTCTTCCACCTCCACTGTGATCCACCCGGTCAGGTCTGGGACCAACAGGAGTGCTCGTCTCCCAGAGGTGAACGGGGACGTCACTGCGAAAGTGAATGGTCTATCCGACAATTGGACTCCTCTTAGTCCCGTAACGTCAAAGGGTCAATTACCTCGAAAACCATCTGTCGGGTCTGTTAGCAGCGACGACGGTCCTGAAGATCCAGACGGTGGATTCGGAACTCTGAAGGAGTTGAGGAGGAGCGGGCGGAAGAAGGCTGATGCAAGTCAAAAACCCAAACGCAGGCAAAGTTCTGTGCACGACCTGGTTGACTTGTGGGGTGGATCAAACCTTCTGGAGAAGGACAAAGACAAACGGAATAGACCGGAGCCAGAGACCGGTCGATCCACATTCTTCCCTCCTGGACCTGATACATCGGCTGGGGTCGCGGGTCTCTCAAGATCTTCGTCGCCGGCTCATTCGTCATTCCAATCTTCCACCGCCGACAAAACCCCCACTTCATCGAGGTTCACTTCATCATCCGTCGACCAACAACGAAAGCCCACTTCAAGCACGGTTACATCGAGAATGGTCGGCTCAAGCTCGCGACCGTCTTCATCGTCCAATACCCAACCCCAGCCTCGGCCACGACCACAATCCATGCTGATTTTCCCCTCGTCTAACTCAGTTGGGGGAGAAATCAGCCTTCCATCGCCCTCCTTAGCTGTACCGCTAGACAAAGAAGGGATCAGGACAATATCTCGCTCTCGGCGCACATCGATCACAGACATAGTTCAGCGGTACGAAGGTATTGGTGGCCCAAGAACGAAATCGCCCTCGCTTACCGGGACGCCCGTGCTCTCCCCCTCAATGCCACTAAAACCTGCCAGCCTCAAACCTCATCAGAACGAGAGTCAGAATATCGGTAGTTCTCACACAAGGTTTATCAAGGTATCCCCGACAAATTCGCCAGTCACCCGGCAAGGACTATCATTGAGCGTCCCGGGGGATGATAAGATCGGTCTGCCGGGGTCCCGGACATCCCCTACGCATAAGACATCTCCCGGGAGGTCTCCAGTAGAACTCAGTTGGAGCAGTTCTTCCCAACCTACTCAACAACTTTCAGTGGAAGACGACACTCTAGAGCCGAAATCTCCGTCTCCTGAACGACCATACGCCGGAGTGAGCAAGCTGATCGATCAGTGGCAGAAGAAGGCGGAAGAATCTAATCCTGCTAACGCTAGAAAGCCCGGGGGGATCGGTGCGAAACGTTTTGGCGTCGGTGTAGGTGGAGGGAGGTAATTATTTGAATGGTTCGCGTGTTTACAGTGGATGGGGACCATCGTTGTATCATATATTTTGGCTGTCGCACTGCTTTTGTCGATCACAAATACCTGGACACATCTTCCATCACTTCACACCTGTCGTGACCCGCTTCTGTACAGATGAATTCTAATATGTGCGATATCACGACCCCACCGCGAGTCCAGTGTCCTAGACTCATTCGGCTTAGGAAACTTATCCATGATGGTCCATTTTCAACGGTGTACCTTGACCATAGCCCAACGCCAACTGCCCTGAAAGTTTCGATCGCCAACCGCAAGTTTGCGAAGGAACCACACGATATCCACAAGGAAATCCGACTTTTGTCGACCCTCTCTTATCCGAATGTAGGTCGCCGACCTGTAGATACAGTTGCCCTCTCAAAACGCGGCTACAGGTAATCGAGTTGCTAGCTCACGATAAAGACTCGGGCTACTTTCGGATGTGGATGCCGTATATCCCGCACTCTCTGGCAACCCTTCTGAATTGCGTATCGTTCACTGCCTTTTCCACCCCGGACTCTACATGCGACGCCTTTCTAGAATCCCGGTTCCTCTTGATATCAAAAGCGATTTTACATCAGATCCTTGAGGCCCTCGAGTACTTACACTCCCATTCGATTGCCCATCGGGATGTCAAACCCAGCAACGTGCTACTCACCGAAGCGTGTCAAGTGAAATTGATTGATTTCGGAATTGCTTGGGAAGCTCGTGAAGCGAACGATGAAGATCTGTGGCCCGAGATAGAAACGAATATGTACACGGAAGTTGCCACAGGGTACGTCCGCCAAATGCGGGTGATTCGACGCCGCTCAGCCTCTACAGACCATACCGAGCACCTGAGCTCTTGTTCGGACCAAAGACCTACGACGCATTCGCCGCTGATATGTGGAGCCTGGGTGTAATGTTTGCAGATATCTTCCGACCGTTGGAACAACTCGACGAGCTGGATGAGTGGGATAATGATTGCGACGAAGGAACAGAAGAAGACGAGCAACTACACACAACACTACCTTTCATTTTCCTGCGGGGCCCATCACCATCGCGGATGACCTCTTGGCGCCGCGTCCCTCTTTTCGACCCGGACAGAGGCGATATTGGGCTGGCTTGGAGCATCTTCAAAGTTAGGGGTACTCCAAATGAGTTGAATTGGCCGGTAAATACAGCGAACCTTTGACGTGTATCAGAGGACCTGATACTTCTGTTAGGACTTTCTGTCCTTGCCTCATGCTAAACTCCTGACTTTCGAGCACGCTGACCCGGTGGACCTCAAAAAACTTCTCCCACACACACCAGCTCCATCACGAGGTATGGGCCCGAACGATGCACGTTCGCAACCCTCACCACTTAACTTTCTGAGTGGGCTGTTGTTGTACTCTCCGTCTACACGGATGACCCCCACTCAGGCACTTCAGCATCCGTGGTTCAATGGTGAAGAGGTTCCGTTACTATACCCCGACACACTTCGCAAAGAGGAAAAGCTTTGGAGAGGGCACGGATTGGGATATTGGTTATTGGAGGTTCTAAGACAAGTAGTACGTGCCAGGGTGTGATCGTGACTGTAGGTCACGTTGATAGGTTCAACGCGATCGAAAGTATCACGTGATGCAATTCGCTTTGTGACGCGTGTCTATCTCGACCTTTTCCACCCACCTTTCGGACTCACCCATGCCTCCCCGACGCGCGACACGATCAGTATCGGCCTCCGTGCTGCCCGAAGAGAAAGCCTCCACGTCTCGAAGGAAGCGGGGGCGATCGGAAGTGGATGGTAATGCCACCGAGGAAATCGTTGAGAAGCCACCCTCCCGGACAAAGAAACCACCATCGACTACTCTTCGAACTCGTACTTCCGCTCGATCGAAAACTGCACTCAAAGACGTCCCCGAAACCGAAGAAGAGGAACAGCCTGTCGAGGATTCACCCCCACCAGTAAAGCGTAGGCGTGGGGTAGCTAAGGAAGAGCCCGCAGCTGTGAGCGATGATACCACACAGCAGGATCCGCCACTGCGGAAGGGCCGGCCTGTGGCAGGTTCTCGCGCCTCTACCAGCACTAACAGGGCTAGGACCTCTGCAGTTGTCAAAGATGAGGAAGTGGATGAGGCGTCCGTGCCGACACGTAGGTCTACAAGATCATCTGTCCCGCCCAAACCCGAGCCATCAAGTGTTGTTGTACCATCTGAGAAACCTAGAAAGCAGCCTGCCCGCAATGGTAGAAGGCCAACGGTCGTATCAGACGACGACTCGGACATCGTCGAGATATCGGCCACAGAAGCCGCTTCGTCGAGGTCCAAGACTCGCGCCTCCACTTCAGCGAAGTCCAACTCACGGGCAGGTCCATCTAAACCGCCAGTCAAACAGCAATCTCCTTCGCCAGTACCTATACCAGAATCCGAACCAGAGCCGGAGGCAGAATCCATCCACGACCATCCCCTCGGCGCTCAGGAGGAGCTCCCTCCAACCACCCCGAAATCATCACCCAAGAAAGCCCCACCCCCGCCTGTTGTCGAGTCTGACGAAGAAGAACTCTCGATTGAACGCCCCTCCGCTCGTATCCCAGCTACTCAGCCCCCTCCGCCTGCCCCAGAGGAACCCGAGGGACCACAGCCACGGCTTGTCATACACAAAATTGCACTAGTTAACTTTAAGAGTTATGCTGGACGCCAAGAAATCGGTCCGTTCCACAAGGTATGAAAACTCCACGGTGTGCCGTTCGCTGGATTGACTCTCGTGCTTAGTCATTCTCCGCAATTGTCGGCCCAAATGGTTCTGGAAAGTCTAATACCATAGATGCGCTCCTATTCGTTTTTGGGTATCGGGCTTCGAAGATGCGCCAAGGGAAATTGTCTGAGCTCATCCATAATTCGGACCGGTATCCTAACCTCCAACAATGCAGTGTGGAGGTCCACTTCCGCGAAATTATTGATTTGGTAGGCTGTGACTCCTTTGTGACTCGCGCATTCCTGTTTACCCTTCCTTCTAGCCTGGCCTAGACGCTTTCGAAGTAATTCCAGGTTCGAAGCTCGTAGTCACAAGGACTGCGTACAAGTCGAACAAGAGCGATTACAGTGTCAATGGGCGCACGAGTTCTTACAAGGATGTACAAACGCTACTCAAAGGCAAGGACATCGATCTGGACCACAATCGTTTCCTTATTTTGCAGGCAAGTCCAATCCTACTGATACCCTTGTAGGAATTCACTAACTTTTTACAGGGAGAAGTCGAAGCTATCGCTCTCATGAAACCGAAGGCTCCCTCGGAACACGAAGACGGTTTATTGGAGTACTTGGAGGATATCATTGGGACTTCGAAATTCAAGCAACCCCTCGAGGAGGCCTTTGCCGAGGTCGATCGCCTTACTGAGGAACGGACGGAGAAGTTCAACCGTCTGAGGATCACGGAAAAAGAGAAGAATGCCTTGGAGGATAAGAAAAGGGAGGCCGAGGATTACCTCAGGTTGAAGAATGAACATACAAAGGCTTTGTCGCGATTCCAACAGTACAACTTGTGGAAGTGTTTGGACATCGAAACCCAGTTTAAGCAGAACATCGTGAGTGGGAATACGTTTGTTCCATCGTAACTCTTACCTTGGACGTAGAATCGGGCGGCCAAAGAGCTCAAGGACCTTCAAGATAGTAACAAGGACGACCTCTCGCACCACGACACGTTGCAGGCGGATTATGAGGAACGTGAAGAGACATATAAACAACTCAAGGCAATGGTAGCGGAGGTCATCAAGGACTTAGCCAAGGAGGAAAAGAGACACGTTAGCCTCGAAGAGAAAGTCAAGCACGCCAAAACCAAGACGAAGAAGTTGAAGAAAACCATCTCAGAAGTACGCTTGAACCGGGTGTATGAATGAGTTCGACCTACTGATAAGAGTACAGGAGGAGCACTCCCACGCCAACGCGGAGCGATCCATCGACGAGAGCCAAGCGAAGGCGGAACGCGAGGCCAAGAGGGTACAGGAACACGAGGAGGCCCTCACAAAGGAGGAAAAGGCGCTTGAGGAGATCCAGGAAAGCCTGAAAGGTATTCACCCCGAAGAACCATACTTCTCACAACTAATGGTACCTCTGGTAGATAAAACCCGTTCTTTCCATGACCAGATCGAGGTCAAGCAGAAGGAGCTGCAGCCCTGGGCCACCGAAATCAACAAGAAGCAGGCGGCGATAGACCTCGCCAAGAGCGAGCGCGAAACCCTTGTGAGAAAGTTCGAGGCTGTCAGAGAAGCCAAGGGGGAGGCGGAGAGTACCAAGAACCGACTTCGGGGTGAGAAGGATACCAAGGTGAGCATCATCCTTTTTTTTTTTTTGGTATGGGAGGCACGGCGGCTCACAGGGTAATAGGAAGCAGAACTGCGAGATCTACGCCAACGCAAAGCTGGAATGGACGGAGAACTCGACAAACTAAAACAGCGTTTGCAAGTATGTCTGTGGGCTGTCCGCGGTGACCCTTCCTAACACCATTTCCAGCACGCCCAGGAGGGGCTCCAGAAGGCCAGACAGAAGGCATCCACCAGTCGGCAGAAAGTAGAAGAAGCCAGGGCTTCGCAAGCTGCCAGCACGACCCAGAACCGGGTGCTGGATAGTCTCACCCAGCTACAACGCACTGGTCGCATCAGTGGATTCCATGTACGATTTGTTCGCTCTCGAAGCGGAGGCTCCTAATATGCTGTGTAGGGTCGTCTTGGGAATCTAGGAACTATCCCGGAGAAATACGACGTTGCTGTCACAACAGCGGCAAGTGCACTCAACAATCTTGTGGTGGACACCGTCGAACAAGCCCAAGCATGCATTGAGCACCTCCGGAGGAACAACATCGGACGTGCTTCCTTCATGGTATTAGAGAAAATCTCGCGTCCTCCCACAAGACCCACCCAGACTCCTGAGAACACCCCTCGACTCTTCGACCTTATTACACCTAAGGAACCAAAGTTCGCTCCCGCCCTTTACAAAGCTGTTCAGGACACATTGGTCGCCCAGGACCTAACCCAGGCCAATCGCATCGCATACCGGGAAAAACGGAAGGTTGTGACGCTCGCTGGGGATTTGATTGAAGCCTTTGGTACCATGTCTGGAGGAGGAAAACAGGTTGCTCGCGGTGGGATGAGCTCAAAGTTTTCCCCCGATGTCGTTTCCCCTGAGGTTCTGCGGAACTATCAGAAGGAAAGTGATGATGCAGAAACTAAACTCAGGGAGGCTCAGGAACAGCATCGCTCGATCGAATCTGAACTCGAGGCCCTCATCCGCTCTGGCCCAGAGATTGAAATCAACCTTCAAAAGGCCAACATGGATGTCCAGAACATTACTAAGGCTATCGCAGAATCTGAACGGAGGTTACGGGAGCTTTCGTGAGTCCCTCACCAGAGGTTCCCTGGGGTGGAACTGACGGAGACTTTAGTTCCAAAAACCAAATTAGCGCTTCCGACAAGTCCCGAGTCTCTGCTCTCGATGCAACCATCGAGACCGCGACTGGGGAGCTCGAAGATATCCGCGAACGAGCCAAAGCCATCGAGGCCGAGATCAAGGCGCTGGAGAAGAAGATCCTGGACATTGGCGGTGCGAGGCTTCTTACCCAGAAGTCCAAGGTCGACGGGCTTAAGTTACATATCAACCTTGCCAACGACGAGATCACCAAGGCCGAAGTTGCCAAAGCTAAAGCTGAGAAGGACGTCGTCAAACTTGCAAAGAGCATCCAGACCAACAAGGATGCGTTGTCCGAGGCGGAGGCCGACCTTGGAGAGTTGGATCTGGAGATGACGCAGTGTACACAGGCTGTCGAGGAGTTCAAAGATAAGGTTAACGGTGCCAAGAATCAGGAAGAGAATTCCAAAACGGTACTCGATGAGGTCAAGAGTGAGTTGGATGATATGTCGGAGAAGATCAGGGGTTTCAAAAAGAAGGAGGTAAGTGTGTGTGCTGGGCATGGGGACATGCTGAACCGACTCTCTCCCAGTTCGCCTTCACCCAGAAGCTCCATAAGCTTGAAGCAGAAGCGAAGGATAACCAGGAGCGTATCGATCACTGGACCAGCGAGCACGAGAAACTCAAGCTCGAGCATATTGAGTAAACCATCACCCCTCCCTACATCTATGTGCAACCCTGACCCTCAATGTGACAGTGACGACGAGGAGGATGACGAAGGCGAGGAACCGGGAGATGAGGAGGAGGAGGAAGAGCAAGCGAAGAAAGAAGGCGAAGTCAAGTCTGAGGTCAAGGCCGAGCCCGGTACCAACAAGAAGAACTCCAGGGACGCTAACGAATTGCGCATCTATCATGAAGACGAGTTGGGGTTACTTAAGCCGGACCAACTTCTCGCTGATGTTCAATTGCTTGATGGTGCGCGTGCTGCGGTACCATACTCCCCCCGCTGACACCTTTCACCCGATAGAAAAACTGCAGAAGGCCAAGCCCAATCTAGGTGTCCTCAAGGAATACAGGAAGCGACAGGAAGAGTGGAACCGACGGGCACAGGAAGCCGATGACACGACAAAACAGCGAGACGCTCAGAAACAACACTACGACCAGTTGAGGAAGCAGAGGTTGGATGAGTTCATGGCCGGGTTCACAGCCATCTCGTTTAAGCTTAAGGAGATGTACCAGGTTCGTGTTTTCTACGGTCTTCGCTTCCCGGCTTGCACCTGATATCGTTGAAATAGATGATTACCCTCGGAGGAAACGCAGAACTGGAGTTGGTGGACAGCATGGACCCCTTCTCGGAAGGTATCATCTTCAGCGTTATGCCACCGAAGAAGAGCTGGAGGAATATCTCCAATCTGTCTGGTGGCGAGAAGACTTTAAGTTCTCTCGCGCTCGTGTTTGCTCTTCACGCCTATAAGGTAATCGAACCTCAACCTGGCTCATGATCTCGGACTAAAACAGGTTTTATGCTAGCCCACTCCTTTATACTTCATGGACGAGATCGACGCTGCGTTGGATTTCAGGAACGTGTCTATCGTCGCGAACTACATAAAGGATAGAACCAAGAACGCGCAGTTCATCATCATATCCCTCAGGTACGAACCCTGCCCGTTCTCCCTCTGCCCCATCCCTGTCTGTGATCTAACAATTTGGTTCCCCCGATCGCTTGTACCCCCACTATCGCCCCCGCAACCCCCCCTGATCCGCTGTTCCGATGGTCATTTAGGAATGACATGTTCGAGGTCAGTCACCGCCTAATCGGGATCTACAAAGTGGCGAACGCCACCAAGAGTGAGTACCCCCTCCTGCGCCCGATGTAGGTTTCAGGTGCTGATGACTCGTGCTGTAGGTGTTTCGATCGATAACTTTGCGTTGAACGCTTCTGCGTTGGCTCCAGCCCCAGCCCCCGAGTCTCATGACGGTCCACCGCCGAGCACGATCCGACCCGCAGGTAGCGTCAGGTTTGCAACGACCGCGAAACCCCGCAGTACCTCGGTCCGTGCGTGAATAGGGGAGGTTTGATGTTCTTGCTACTGTTTGAGGCCTGAGGCGGACTCTGGGGTGGGCTCTTCTTTCTTTCTCTTTATTATTGTACTACACGTTACCCCCCCCCCCGCCCGATTGTTTCTTAGATACAGTATGTTGTATTTATATCTCCGGAACTGCGATCTCGTTTTCTGTCCAAATCCTCGAAGGAGGAGACCGCGAGGTCAACGAGTAAGTAGGAGGGCGTGGGTATCAGGTAATGCATAGATGCCAGGGTGGAGGGATCAATCTCATTCGTCATCGTGAAGGCTCGTGTAAAGGAATGGGACGGAGATCCTTGGGTTCCGATTCTCGTGATTGATGTTGGGGTGAGGAAGTGGGGGAATCGGATTCGCAAGCTGAAGTAGGTGAGGCTGAGGTGCTCGAGGTGGTGGGCGAAGACGTGTCTGTCGCCTTGTCGTTACTGTTGGGGGTGGCGGCCGGTTCACTTGAGTTCAAAGTGGGGAGTGGGCCCATATCTCTGGCCTTTCCCTTATCACTGGACTCCTTCAAGGAAGAGAGCGTTGTGGGAGGGGGTTCTGTCACATCCCCCTCCACAACCACCACCGTTCGCTCCGTCTCGACCAGTGCTACCACACGAGGCACTTCATCCAGTAGCTCGCCGCTGCCGCGTTTCGAGTCACGATCTCCTCCACGTCTCTCCGTATCCATATCTTCCGGTTTCAGTCCCTCCACGGCTTTCGCGAGGCGGTCCACGACCTCCAGATAAAATGTGGCGGGTTTGAACTTGATTTCGTTACCCATGAGTTCGGCCCACTTGTACCGAGCGGTGTTGATCCAGCCCACGAGATCGAGGTGGTTGACGTGTTCAAGTGTGCCAAGGTATGTACCCTATTGCTTTGAATGAGAATATGTGAAGTGTAGAGGGGCGGGGGTAGCTACCCAACGAGCAGATAGGATGGACACCAATCCATCGTTCGGACCTTCTTTCTCTAAAACTACCGAGTGTGGAAACCTGATGCGTAGTTCAGCCACCCAGGGAACAGCAAAGCTTAGCGGACGGTCGTACTTCCAAGTATCAATCAAACCAGGCTCGTACTCCGCCCCGTAGCTGAAGTATTTCACACCTTCGACGTCGGGGGTGCTCTCGTTGAACTTCTTCATGTTCTCTGTTGTAAGGAACTCGAACGCCTTGCCATCTCCGCCGCCATTCGGCAGCAGGTCTAGTAGGGAGATGACTTGTGGAAGTCGGGCTTGACCAACTGTCTCAAGGAAGTAATCTGCAAATGTGGAACCTCGGTGGGGTGTTGCGATCGTTGTCACGGACAGAACAGTGAAATTTCTGTCGATCAAGTGGGTTGTGAGGTACCGACAATCCAGACCACCCTAATGAGCGATTAAGTCCGGGTGACCGCGGAATCAAAAGAATGGAAACTCACCATACTATGACCTGCGCGCCGGATGGAAGCCTGCGTGTGAATACATAAGCCATCATGGGACAGAATGGGGAGTAGCAAACCAATAAGGTGGATCTTCTTCCCGGGGTACACTTCTGATATCCGTTTGGCCAACACCTGTGCTCTGTCGACCGGGCTACTCGTTCCAGGAACACGGGTGATCAGCACATCCGTTCCGTTGGACTGGAGGACCTCCTTGATTCCTCGCCAATGAGTGACCTCTAGCGGAGCGATGGCTGGTCCAATGGTGACAGAATCGAAGCCAAGAAGACCATGACAGAATACAACCGGATTCTTCGGAGAGAGATCTGGAAGGACATTCGGCACTGGACAGACGGTACATTGGGTGAGGACACTTACACTTCTTTCTAATGTTCTCCCGCTCTACCTCTGGGTCCTCGTCTTGGTCTTCTTCGGCCAGAATAGATTCATGTTTATCGTCGCCTTTGACGGGTTCTGCCTGAAACCAATTGCGGAACGGGGTTGGGATATTTATGCTTCGAGTTTGTTGATGGAATGGTACAGTTGGCATTGCTTTAGTATACAAGGTGCGGAGGGTATCTAGCGATGTTCTGGCTGGGGCAGAGGGTGGGATCCGAGTCAATGACAATGGGTGTGGCGGGTCCGGGGTGTGGTGTCCTAGTCGATCGGCGGGGGAACCAGACAGATGAGGGGCGGACAGGGAAGATGTGGGGAGAGTGGATCGCGTGAGATCGTCGAGCATGGGGGGCCGAATATTAGCATGATACTGTGGTGGTAGGTGTGCGGGCTCTGGTCTCGTCGGGAGATGGTCGTGCATGGCCTCTGATAACGCGGCAGAGTGAGGGCTCTGAGGTCGGGATAGAGACGAGGGTGGAGATGGAGACATCCGGGTCTGGAACCAGCGCAAAACTGGAGAAGCTGGGCCAGACGAAGGCCGAGAGGGGGAGAGGGGTTGCTGAGCATCTTGAGTGAGATGCTTGAATTTGGGTGTTGGAGATGCAGGAGCGCTGACGGACTGCCTGCGGATCATGGATGCTCGCTTCGGTGGCATTACAGAAGAACCTTTGACCAACGAATCTAGCCTTGAACTTATGTCTTGTCTTTGTTGAGGGTCGGAGGAAGGGTGCATGCCGAGTTGTGTGAGCACATGTAAGGAGACGGGACCGGAACAAAGTGTGGTCGATCGAGAGACGTGGGTGAACATCATGTCATCCGATATCTCCAATATCCTTCCGTCGGTTCTCAAGGCGAGGCCGGCCCTGCAGGACGGTCAGTGGTCGATTTCTCGTGGATATGTCGTGTTCTGAACGTGGAGCAGAGACGACGACGCCCCAACAACTCAAACCCGGCCTCGCGAGGGTCACGAATCCCGAAGAGTACGTGGATAAAATGAAAATGGGGTGGCATTCTGCTGAGCACATGGCACTCTCTCGGTTAGGACGAAAATCTTCGTGTGCACGCTTGACGGTGAGTTGTCTGATGGGGATGTGAAGGACAAAGATGAGTGATGCAGGTGTCTACAGGCTGCAACCGCCTCTTTCCGTCGAAAGAACGGCTCATGGGGCACCGTAAGCGAGACCACTCGAGCGAGGAGGAGGGGGAGATTATTAGCTGGAATCTGTAGTGTCATTAGACGTTGGCCGGATGCTGTTGATGACCATCGTTCCGGTCGCCCACCCATCAGTGCCTTGCACAGACCCTTGACCGACCGGGGGCTTTGTCTGCTCGTCGCTCTCCTTCTCCATCTCCCCGTCTCCAGTCATTTCTTTCTCTCTTTTTCTTCTTTCTATCCGCCCTCCGTCGCCCCGCCGGGAATCCCAAACAAAATCCAACTTCGGTGTCTGCCGGTCAATCCTCGACTGTGTGAGTTTAAACTGTTTCCCAACTTGCCCACTGCCCGCTCGCGTCCAACCCGCCTCCCGTCCGACAGTAGCCAGCGGAGCCGACCATACGGCCCTCATCCCCCCCGTAATCGCACCTTCCGTCAGCCATTCCGCCGTTTTTGGGCTCAAAGTCCCGGAGGATGTCCTTCTTCACCAGGAAGAAGCACCAAAACCAGCTCTCAAACAATGTGAACACCATCCAGTCTCCTCCCTCTCAACCCCTCCAGCAGGTTGGGGCAAACCCACAACAGCCCCCGCAGGTCACTAAGCAGTCGAGTTACGACAAGTCCGTCTTTCTTTCCTACCCCACTCACTCTTCCCACTTATCACACAATTGTTTCCTCTTTCCGCAGAGGCTTCCCTAATGGCTCTCCCTCGACGTCGTCCTCAGCCACTACCAATACTAGCACCACCCAGCGGATGGCCCCCATCCAACCCCCGCAACCACAGCAGCAACCAAGAGGCGCCAGTCCAGTCACTACCGGCCCTCAACAACAGCAGCAACCTCGCCAGCCTACCTACCCTTGGTCCCAGCGCAAGCTCAATTTGAACCCTCCAGTAACTCTTCCGAGACCAGGAGTTGCTCCACCCCAGACTCCATCGCCCTCGCCATTTCCAAGATACGGTCACGCCCTCCCCTCCACTGCAACCGCCTCTGGCGAGCTTTTCCTGTTCGGTGGCCTTGTACGCGAACAAGTCCGAAACGATGTTTACCTCATCTCCACACGAGAACTGTCCGCTACTATGTTGCAAACCACTGGGGAGATTCCTTCGCCCCGCGTCGGACATGCCAGCGCTCTAGTGGGGAGTGTACTCATCGTCTGGGGCGGCGATACAAAGACGAACAATAAGTTGGGGCCTGGAGATTCTCATGATGATGGCCTGTACTTGCTTAACCTCTGTAAGCTTACTCAAGTGCGACCGGTTCAATTGTCGGTACTCAATTGTCTCATTGCACAGCTTCCCGGGAGTGGACGCGTGTGAGCGTCCAAGGGCCCGGTCCCAGAGGTCGATATGGTCACTCTGTTTGTATGGTTGGTTCAAAATTCTACGTCTTCGGTGGTCAAGTCGATGGAGAGTTCCTCAACGACCTTTGGTCCTTTGACCTTAACTCTTGTAAGTCCCGTCCTCCACCACGTCACCAGAGGTTTAACCAGGCTTCCCAGTAAGGACCAAGGCGATTTGGGAGCTCATTGAACCTACCGCAATTTCTCCGCGTCCGTCTCATCGTACGGGTCATGTCATGGTTTCGTATGGGGAAAAACTCGTCGTGTGCGTAATTTATTCACGCACTCTTGTTTAACGTGTTAATCAAGTGGGGCGATCAGTTTTGGTGGAACGGATTCTCAATATCACTACAACGATACTTGGATATACGACACCACGTCCCACACATGGGCGGAACTTCATTGCATCGGCTTTATCCCATCACCACGGGAGGGGCATTCCGCGGCGCTAGTGGACGATGTTGTCTACGTGTACGGTGGACGGGGTGTCGATGGAAAGGATCTAGGTGACCTCGGCGCTTTCAAGATATCAAGTACGTACCCCACGCAACGGAGATATTTCCTCCTTCGGTGCATCAGAAAGAACCGCGAACTGATCACCCGTTGATGAATTCGTCCGCGGCTTTTCGATTTAGATCAAAGATGGTACATGTTCCAGAACATGGGGCCGGCGCCTAGTCCCCGCTCGGGACATGCCATGGCATCCATGGGTCCCCGTGTCTTTGTGCTTGGAGGTCTCGGAGCGGAGTTTATGAATCCTGCTAGGCCGGAGGATCCGACGATGGTGCATGTGTTAGACACGAGTTCGTATTTCATTCACCATCCCTCTCTTGCGTGTTGTCACTGATGTTTGGATCTTTCTACCGTCTCGTACGCGGCGCCGTCTCTACAGAACACATAAAATACCCAGATTCTAGCAAGCCCCCGCAACAGACCGTCCCAACCGGCACCAATAACACCAGGAAGTCCTCAGTCACTGTCACAAATCCTCAGATCAACCGGTCAGGCGCTCAGGGTTCGCTAGTTCAGTCTGAGCCAGGAGTCCAATCTGTATCACCACAGCCAAGCCCAGATTCGGAAGCTCTTAGACGCACAATGTCTCCGACGAACACCCCGAAAACGAATGACGTCCAGCCGGGTCAGTATACAACCGCAGAGAAAGGCAAGGCACCCATGCGGCCCAAGCGTGAGGAGGAAGACAGCGACGGAAGTGACGCGAACGGCATTTCGGAGCGTGCTATATCCCCAGAACAAAGAACGAGGAGTCCGACCTATGTCGGAACTAGTGGTGCTTCCCGAGCCGTCTCTCCTGTACAACGGCCGGGCTTCGGAGATGACCAGCCGGTCAGCATGACTAGTGTCGTCATGTCGACTTCGAAAGACGGAGTGTCTGGCCTGGCCGCAAGGAGTGTTTCCCCAACAGTTGATCGGAGCAAACCCCCCACGGATGCTTTCTACACCGGGGGAGGGAATGATTCACCCGGAACTGTCACTCCTCAGCCGAACGGTCACATCCATGATACTCCCTCCCCAAGTGCTTCCGGTATTGAAGACATGAAGAAGCGCGAGGCCTGGCTGAAGGCCGCCCTCATCAGGGCTTCCAGGTCCGGATTCATTTACGCCGACGCTCAGGACCCACCAGAGGACTTGGTTTTGGACTTCGCTAACGCTGATCAGGGAGAGACAAAGAGGGTTGTGGAGATGATCATGAATCTTAAGCACATGCGCGCGGCAATCCAGGTGTGTCTCCTCTTGTCTCTCGCGTTCGGCTCGGTCCCGAAGACGGAGAGAACATAAACTGAAATGAATTCAATCGTAGACGACAATTGTTGAGCAGGCGCAGTCGGCTTCTGAGAAACTCCAAGAGGCCGAAAGGATGAAGGCTAGTGCTATCCAAGAAGCTGCGTACTACCGAGCCAAGGTTGCCGCTCTTGAGGCCGCCGCCCCTGAGGAGTTGGTCCGTGTCGAACGTGACCGTCTCGTGATCCTTGAGCGACAACTCTCGTCGATGTTGGCTGAACGTGCCGAAAAGGACAGGAAGATCGGCGAACTCAGCGACTCACTGGCTCTTACTACCACTCTACTCGAACAAGCCGAGGCTAGGGCTGTTGATGCTTCAAAGCGGGCGGACCTTCTTGAGGACTCACACGAAGAGAAGCTGAGGGAGCACGCCGAACTCCAGGACAGACATATTCTGTTGGAAGCCGCTCTCAGAGAACACGCCGACCGACTCCTTGGCCTGTCTTCTCAACTTGAGCAGAAGGAGGCTGACCTTGTCAACGCTCAATCACAGGTCGAAGAACTCTCACTCTCGAAGGAGCAGCATGTTCGGGCTTTGGACCAGGCCCGGATCGCCTTACAGTCTACTTCGACACGCGCAGATGAGGTTGACGCGAAGCACAAGGAACTGCGAGACCGTTCCGCGCAGCTCGAAGGTGACTTGGCTGATACCAAGGGAGAACTCGAGGCGAAGACAACGGAGGTCGAGACGCTGAGGGCGAGGTTGGCTGATGTGGAGAATTCATGGGCGCAGTCCCGTGAAGAGGCTGACGCTTTCAGGGCTCTAACAACTGGCTCTCTCGGAGAACTTCTGGACTCTCATCGGGATCTCAAGACGGACGAAGAGCGGGTCGTCAAAGGCCATGCCGAGAAGGTCGCTGCGATGGACATGGAGATCGGCCAGATAAGGAAGATGCTCAAGGACGCCACTGTCCGCTTGGACGAGTCTGGGGCGGAATTGACGACCCAGCGACAGCTTGTGAGGGAGGGAGATATCGAGCAGCTGTCGTTGAGGTCTCAGATCACCGGCCTGCGCACCCAACTCTCGAACGCGCTTGGAGAGAGTGGCCGTCTGCGGAAGGAGCTAATCGCCAAGGAGTCTGAACTCAGGGACAAGACGAAGGATGCTGCAGACGCAGAGGTCCGATTGGGCATGCTTCGTAACTATCTCGCCGAGAACGGGTTGGCTCCTGATACCGAAGAGCTGAACTCTAAAGCCGGAGACTCATCTTCCCGTGTCGTCCAGTTGGAGAGCAGGCTCGCAGAACGGTCCAAGTTGCAGGAGCGCGCAGAGAGGGATTTGACTGCTGCTCTTAACCAGAAACAGCAAGCCGAACTGCGTGCGGAGAGCCTTGCGGAGGAGGTTGAGAGACTCAAGGCTCAGGGTGGCTCCTCCCGTGGTCTTAACGGCCTCGCCGACGCTGTCGAGTATGAGCAGAGAATTGAGGAAACCGAGCGTTCTTACAAGGAACGTCTGCGTCAACTCGAGGATGATTACCAGCTCGCTGTTCACTATGTGAAGTACGTCTACAACATCCTCTACAACTACTCGGGTAAATCTGACGTTCCCATAGGGGAACTGAAAAGATGATGCGCAAGATGAAGGAAGAGCTTACGAAGCAGAAGAACCACAACTCTACCCTTCAGAGCGAAGTGGAAATCCTACGTGGAGGCTCTGGCGCCCGCCTCAACGGACGCAGCACCCCATCATCCTCTGATGAGGTCGCAGAGGGATTACGTAGCCAGCTCATCGACTCACAACGACAAGCCCAGCGTTATAACAGCGAGAACAAGGACCTTCGCGTTCGCGTTGATTCCTTGGAACGAGACCTGGAGAATATGCGCGACAGCCTCGTCGCTTCTCAACGCGAATCTGACGAACGACTCTCACGCATCGAGGAGTTGGAGCAACATGTCGAACGCCTCCAAAACTCTCTGGTGATCGCGCGCGGTAGCCACGACGACAGCTTATTGGACAAGATCAGCAATGAAAACACACAACTCAAACGAGAGAACGAACAGCTCTCGCACAAGATCGGACTTCTTCTCGAGGTCGACCAGCCGACTTTTGGCGGCCGACCCATGTCTGGCGTTTCCGAAGGCAGGGCTAGCACCTCAAGTTCGGAGAACGCTATAGCCTTTGAACATCTGTCGAGCGAGCTGGATGACTGGCAGAGACAGCTGGCGAGTTCTATGAGCAATCGTAGGCCCGTGAGCGAACTTGAATCAACGGACCAGAGGTCAAGGCTACGTATTTGATTATTTTTCTCCCCCTTACTTTTTGCACCCTATTTATTCCATTCGCACACGTCGGTATTCATTTCGATACCCCACTATACATCCTCCCGTAGTTCGTTTTACCCTCCATTTGTCCCACCAGAGGATCATGCACACTCATTTGGCTTTCCTTGTCATCAATCGTAGTCTAGCTCATAATTCTCTTCTCGTTCATGCTTTGCTGGTCTCCTCGCGCAACCGAAATGTTATGTATATACTATTTGTGAACGGCACCTCTAGCTGTAGCACCTTCCCTGTTGATATTTCATGAATTTACAGCCTTCTGAGTCCATTCGATCGCCTTCTGCTTCACCCCCTCCACTCCGTCTTCGTCTCCTCGCCTCTTCTCCAAATCGAGCCATTTCTTGAAGAATAACCTTTATGCGTCGATTCCATCCAATTTCGGTTTGCACTTAGTATAAAAGAGTGTGTAAATACGTTCAAAGCACTCACTTGGCTTTGTGACTCGTCATCTTTTGGGTGAAAACGCGGTCAAAGAGGGATCTGACGCCCGCCATATCGCCTTGTGAGGCCGCCATATCGATGTAGATCGACCACAGGTCCCAGCGTTTCGGGTGCGAGTCTACGATGCCCTCGAAAATAGTTTTGCCACGTTCCGGATCACCGAGTTTGTATTCGAGCTGAGCGAATTTCGAGATGGTTTTCAAATCTATGGCGGAGATCCCGTCTCAGCGCGATTTGACGGTTGGATTGGAACAACCCCGAACTCACGTTTGTGTTTCTCCAGGCTCTGTAGGCTTCGTGGTAGAAGAAGCCTTGACTGTTCTAGCTGACCTCGGTTCAAGTAGAACTCGCCAAACCGGGTCCAAGCCTTCGAGCTGCGACTGAACTTCTTGACCGTCTTCTTGTATTGTTCCTCAGCTTTCTATTGGAAAGGTGTCAAGAAGGCGATACTGGGCGGATGCTCGATGGGGAGAAAAAAGGTACGCACGTCTAACTTTTCGCTCTGCTCGAATATCGTCGCGAGACCCAGATAAACCGTCTTGGGGTCGTTACGCCGCACGGCGTCCTTGAAAGTATCCTCGATCGTTTGTTCCGTCCCATAGATATTCTCCAAGTTCAACAGGGCGATCCAGACGTTCAACTTCTCCTGCTCTTCTCGGAAGTTGATCGTCTTCAAGGCTCGTTGAGCAACCTCCCGAGCCTTCTCAATCTCTGACAGCTGGATCTGGAACGACATGTACTGAATCCACAGGTAGGACGAGTTTGGTGAACC
>Ga0307517_10002163_pt1 | contig 31894 bp, 23 predicted proteins | sample 23_EM_MG_FD_194515 | JGI IMG/M metagenome (GOLD analysis project Ga0307517, IMG submission 194515) | Populus trichocarpa ectomycorrhiza microbial communities from riparian zone in the Pacific Northwest, United States - 23_EM | ecosystem: Host-associated > Plants > Roots > Unclassified | place... | reverse complement strand
TTAAATGATAATTGAAATATAGAATTAAATTTAATTAGTTTATCTTAATTTAGGATATTATTGTTTGTATTGCTATAATTGTTATTGTTGAATTTATGTTTTAAATGTTAATTGAAATATATAATTAAATTTAATTAGTTTATCTTAATTTTAGGATATTATTGTTTGTATTGCTCTAATTGTTATTGTTGAATTTATGTTTTAAATGTTAATTGAAATATAGAATTAAATTTAATTAGTTTTTCTTAATTTTAGGATATTATTGTTTGTTATGTTGTTTATTATTTTGAATAATTTTAATTTTTATTTATGAATTTGTATTAATGTTAGTTGAAAATATATAGATGTTGAATTTCTATAGATGTTAGGTTGTATAGAGTTGATTTTGCAATATTTGTGTAATTATCAATATTTGTAGGTATAAAAACTGTGGGTAGTCTCTAATATAGGGAAGGTGCTGTCGAATTAGTTTAAATGATTGAATTTCTATAGATGTTAGGTTGTATATATGATGTTGTTGGAGTCAATTGGTTTGTGGTTATTGTAAAGATTTGCAGGTTTGAAAACTGTGGGTAGTCTTCAGTATAGGGGAGGTGCTGCCGAATGTTTTTTAAATAATCGAAGTTAATTATGTAATTATTCGTATAAATTTGTGTAGATGCGTAGAATGAAATCTATAACATGTCGTTAGTAGACGGTTGCAACTAGTTCTTCTAGCAGCGAGGAGGACGTATCCTTAGGTGCTGATCACGGCGAGGAATCTGCACCAACTTGTGATGCTGCCTCTTCTAGCGCGGTTTCATAGCGGGGTCAATTCACCCGCAAGTACCAGGCATAATGGAAGGATGACCTCTCAATGTAAGTTTGTTTAGGTTTTAGTTTTTTTTTTATACTTATAACATAATTTATGAACAACTAATTAATATTTTATTAATTTTATTTAATTTCAGGTTCACAAATATTGAGGCTGCAAGGCCAATAACATTGGCGTTTAAATCGTCGATGGAGATTCCATTGTTTCAATGGAGTTAGGTTTCCAGACATCCTGACTGGAGACCTAATATCGATGCATGGTTTCAGCGATTTCAGGTCGGTGTTAACTTTTAATTTCCAGCTTATTTTTAATAAATATTTTTATAATTTTATATCTTGTACTATTTTTATTTTATATGAATTATTTATATACACAGAACAAATTTGAGTGGGATAGGGCGAACAACAATGTTGTGAGGAAGGTATGGGAGAATCACGCGGCAACTAGGTAACATCGAAAATAATATTTATTTTTGTTTTATAATTTTATGTTCTAAATTCTAATTTGTTACTATGGAAGTAAGTTGCGTGATTTTTGGTATGACACCAAAAAAAAATCAAAAATACATGCGAGGGATAACAGCTTGAAGGATGGAATGAGGTGGCGGTTTGGCGGGAATTCAAACCGCCATTCATTTCGGGAGAAATATGGATGACATATATTGAGCACATGACCTCAAAGCGGTTCTCACGGTGCTTACAGTCCAGGGCCAATAAACGAAACCGACAAATTCATGGTTCGGTGACCACGCACACTGGCTGCTCCGTCCCATCCAGCGCATATGCAAAGCGAATGGTAAGATTAATTTTAATGAAATATATTGTTAATTAATTTGTCGTTCCTTATAATATATTTAACTTGCAACCTATTTTTTCCTTACAGGCTGCGTCTCTTGGACGTGAGCCGAGTCTAATAGAGTTGTTTGTAGAGGCGCATGTGCGAAATCAAGACTGCCAAAAGGGGGTGCAGCAGTTCGTGGACAACCATGCTCAGCACTTCGTGGTATGTTCATTCATTCATTTTATTTTGTAAGTTATTATTTTCTTGAATTGAATATGATGATTTTTAAAAAAAATTTCAGGAGACCTATAATAGCCGGTTGAGGGAGAGATATGGGGACAATCCTTTGACCCATCCAGATTTGTGGATGGAGGTGGGATCGTCTGGTGGACCTGAAAAAAATCGGGTCTACGGGCTCTCCAACACTACGGCTGAAAACTTGCGGTTGGCTCGTAGTGTCTCAACCGTTGAGAGCTCTCAATCAGTATCGAGCACCCAGTTTGAGGAGTTCATTGCCTTGAAACAACAATATCAACAACTCTCAACGAATTATGATCAGCTTCGTCAAATGGTCATGGAGATGAGATCAAGGATGGGTGATGATACAATTTTATTTGTTTATTAAGCTTTTTTACTATTAATAAATTATTTTTTTATATATTTTAAATACATACTGACGACTTTACTAATGGCTCCCTGCCGTCGGTAGTTCACCGAGAGTTGCCAAACAATTACAACACATGCCATAATTACCGACGGAATATTTCCGTCGGTGTTTACCATAACTATTACCGATGGACTATCCGTCGGTAATTACCGTTGAAAATTCAGACGGGTGTAGTCTGTCGGTAATGTTCTCGCGGGGAATTTTTTTTTTTTGCCGTGCGTCTCTGTCTGTAAGACCGTCGGTGGTTTGTTTTTTTATTTCCGACAGAATTAGCAACGGAACGAGGAATTATTGACGATTAGTATACTGACGGACTAAGGTCATCAGTAATAATTTCACCGACGGATTTCATGCCTTACACCGACGGAATTAGTCCGTCGGTAAAACTGTTTAATGGTGTAGTGTTCAATCTACAGTACAATTAGTATTTATGAGCAGGATTTTCCTCACATAATTTAGTTTTATTTTTTAATAATTTGCAGTTTTTTTTTCTTAGGACCATTGACTTGCCTTTTTGTTATGTGGAAAACAAGAGGGAAAGGCAGAGAACTCAAATCGATCCAAGTCCTTGGAAAGTTTTGGTGCGACGACAAACACTTCAAAGCTAGCTTGTTGACGTATAGTTCCTGCAGCCCTAACAACTAACACTAAGCATTGTCACAACCATGGCATCTGCTTATAAATTCTTTGAAGACAAGTTATCCTTCCAAGTTTCAAAGCTTCTCTGTAGAAATAAACATGCACAATTTTCCTTTATCTGAACTTACTAATCAGATAAAGGAAAATTGTGCAATGGTTTTGACAATGCTTAGTAGGTTTATTTCTACAAAGAAGCTTCGAAACTTGGAAGGATAACTTGTCTTTGAAATGCAAATTATTATACATAAAGCTAAATCATGTGGGGAAAGTCCTGTTCATAAAGATTCATTGTACTGTGTATTGGAACATTGTTAGCAAAAGTCTTGTTCATCAAGATTCATGGTATTGTGGATTGGAGTAGTGTAATGACAAAGTTGTAGTTGCCACAGAGAGGTGCAAAGACTGTAAGGGAGGGTGGGGTTATCTTTTCATTGGGAAGCATTCGGCATTAAAGAAACGGTTTGGAAAAAAACAATCAGTGTAAATTTTAGTAGGGCTGCAGACACCTGGTGCTAGGCTGTCATGCCTTGACACATATGGTGGATTAAGCAGTAAAAGTTTTGGGTTTGGTAAAGGACTTCCTTTTGTTAGTGAAGACGGGTGTTTCTCTGATTTGTAATGTTTCTGTTTCTTGATTTCGAGGTAAAGGTTGGCGATAGAATTGCTTAATTGATTCGTGAGAAAATTGTAACTCCTGATGTCATGGAAGTTGAGGATTTGGATGCAACTGTGAGAGGTGTTGGAGGGTTTGGATCTACTGGTGTTTGAGCTTCCTGTGATTTGTAATGTTTTTTCTTAAATGTTTTTGTTTCTTGGTGTTTAAATTTAGAGAATAGATGGTGGACTAAGCAGTAAAAGTTTTGGGTTTGGTGAGGCTATATATATTTTATTGCTGTTTGTATTGATGAAATCACACTATCTTGCTGCTTAACCTCAAGCATTACTCAGTTGTAAGAAACTTGACCGACTAATTTCACAAATACATGGAGCATAGGTCGTTCTAGAAAAAAAATACTGTATGAACATTTCTTTGCAAGCCTACACACACACACACTGAATCTCCCTAATTTACTAGTAAAAAGATGACGGCTTCAACATTTTAAGTGAGAAAGCACCCATCACCTCCAAAAGGCTCTGTACATGGGTCCTCTTCAGGTGCACTCACTAGGGTAAGTGCAAGCTTTATAGCCTGCAGTTTATGCGCAAATGCAGTAACATGAAGAGGGATTAGTAAAACCAAAAAGGAAGTGTTTTGAGAAAACTTAGTGGGGTTGTTGGAAGAGAAAATGGCTGATTGTGAGAAATCACAGTTCCAAGGATTTTTATCAGAAGTTTGATAGAAGAGATTCATGTCATAAGCAGCATGAGATGCTATTGTGTTCGGTTCAAAGCAAGCCCCGCCTTGTTGGATCGGACCACGGTCAAACACTCATCCACAAGCAAAATCCAGATTAGCCATCTGATTAAAATTTTGGGTTTGAGGACAGTTTCTGAAGCATTTTGTTTCTTTATGCTCACATGCAGTACTAATAACGAAGAGAGCAAGATGGAAATTATTTGTGACTAGACAGAAGCAAAGAATGAGTATATAAAATACCTAAGAGTAAATCTTTTATTTAGCATGGCTGTCATTGTACGCAATTCTCATCATTGACCGTCTTTGGTACCAAAGGCTATGAAGTTCACAGAAATATCATCAGATAGAGACCATCGCCCAGTCAAGGGGCTGTGAACAAATCCAGCCATTTCTTTAACCTGGCGAGCACCAAACCCAAAGCAATAAGTTTTTGCTAAGACGTAACAGTAGTAGACACGTCAAAATGTCAGAAGGGAAAGCAACCATCTTACATTGACAGAAGCACGCTGTAGGATAAGCACCAGTTCTTCAGGAGTAAGAAAGCTTGACCACTGATGCGTGCCTTTAGGAAGCTGTACAGCATTGGTTATTAATAACAACACAAAGCAAACAAAAGGATAGAATCAAACTATAATACATCGACAGATTACTTCCAGAAATTTTGGGAAGACTAAAATCTACACACCACCTCCACCACCAACTACAGCGATATAAGAAGATTGCATGCACTGGATATTCCTAGGCACAAAGTCCATTGCTATAGGAAAAATAAAAGTCATAAAATGCTAGAACAGTTCCACTACCAGTGAAAACAGTGGGATTTTGGATTAGGTTTCTCATATGTTTATATCACACCCACTACCAGAAATTCGCCTAAAACCAATGGAATTACCGAATGAATAATTTTGTCAGTAAATTGTGGTGATAATTACTGATGGATACTATTCCATCGGTAATTCAGTCGGTATATACTGACGGACTAATGCTGTCGGTATATACTGACTGAATTATAGAGAAATATATAGATTTATTTTTAAAAAAAGCAGTTCGATGACGTGGCAGTTTTTGCGAGCGATTTTACCAACGAATTCAAATTGGAATCTCTGTACAGTTACGTGACAAATTCACCATCAGAATTACCGAGGGAATCACCGACAAAAGTATTCGTCGGTGATTCCCTTGGTAAGAGTTAATATATCATCACTCTACCTACCCTCTCCTCCCTTATTTCTCCGTCTTCTTCCCCATCTCAACTCTCCCCTCTCAAACTGCAAACAACCACCCCCCCTAAAAATATCCACCTCTTCTCAACACAAGTCATCTTTCTATAACTTTTGTGGTCACAACATCCGTGTTCTGATTTATTGTGGATTTTATCATTTTTTGTAAGTAAATCTATCTTTTTTAATTTTAACATTTAAATTTCATTTTTATTATTTTTTATTGTTTTTTTAGTATATGTATTTTATTAGTGTATGTACATGTTTTATTGTTATTTCTCAAACAAACTTATAGTATGAATGTATAATTTTGTATTTGTTATGGTTTGTTTAAGATTTTGTAAAATTGTATTTGTTTGTAAATTGTTGAAACTTTGTTTAACTATCGAATTAGATGTGTTGTGATGAAATAATTAATAGCTTGTTTAACGAGTCCGTTTTAATTTTTATCAATGCTGTTGCGGAGATGTAATTTCTGTAAATTTATATGTATAAATTTGTATGGATTTTGATAATAGATAATGAATATTTACAAGAAGTTTTAATTAGTTTGTTGAATAATGTCGAGGTAAACCAATATTTTTGCAAATTTTTTTACTTAACATAGTTAATTAATACATGTTGTCATCATAATTTTATAGAGGTTCAATAGAAGTCATGGATGATCGTTCATGGATGTATCGAGATTCACCAAAAGGATTGCGGAGGATGAGTTATTTTAATGGGGTTCAGGGTTTTATTAATTTCACAACATCTATTCCCGAAAATTTTACTGGAGGCGGTATTAGTTGTCCATGCAGGAAGTGTAAAAATAAAAAGTATATGCATCCAGATGTTATAATGATGCATCTTATACACAAAGGGTTCATGAAGGATTACCCGTGTTGGTATGCACACAGAGAACTATTTGTTGGTAATGAGAGCATGGTAGAAAGGGTGGTTGGGTCAACTTCTAATGCTAACAATGTGAATGGAATTGCAAATGACAACAATAATCCTTACAAGAATATGGTTATGAATGCAATGAGAATGAGTGAAGGTAATGTAAGTGAATGTCCAATCATAGAAGAAAAACCTAATACAGATGCAGTAAGGTTTTTTGATCTGTTGAAAGATTCTGACGAACCATTATGGTATGGCTGCACGAACCATAGTAAATTATTGGTCGTAGTATAGGTGTTCACCATTAAGTCAGATCACGGGTTGAGTGAGGCCGGTTATGACAAGATTATCGAATGGGCGAGAAGCATTTTACCTGAAGGGAACATGTTAAAAGAGAACTTCTATGCTGCAAAGTTCATGATGAAACCCCTCGGTTTAGGATACCATAAAATTGATATGTGCCCTAACTTCTGCATGTTATACTGCCTTGAAAATATTGAGCTGACATAATGCATAACATGTGGGCATTCCCGTTACAAACCCAGAACTGGCAGGGGAAAGACTCTTGTGAAATATGAAAAACTTAGATACTTCTCAATCACACCTAGACTATAGAGGTTATTCATGTCACCAAGGACTTTTGAGCACATGGCATGACACCAATCACATGATACGGTTGATGGAGTGATGGTGTATCCTTCTGACGGCGAAGCATGGAAACACTTTAATAGTGTGCATCCTCACTTTTCAACTAAATCAAGGAACGTGCATCTTGGGTTGTGTATAGACTGATTCAACCCATTCGGGTCATTTGCTGCTCGTGCAAATACTCAGTTTGTAATTTCAGTGTTTGCAGTAGGATAAATAGGTAATACAAACACAATTTGTCATGAACAGTGTACCATCACATATGGATTTCCAAACGGACATCATCCGTCGGTATTTTATAGAGAGTTGAAAAATATTTACTGCATATGCCACTATCACTGACGTTGATACCGACGAACATATTCCGTCAGTATTTTACAGAGGTTGCAAAATATTTACTGCACATGCCATAATCATTGATGTCTCTACAGACAGATACAGTCCATCGGTATTTGTTGGTGCAGTTCACAATTACAGACGAACTCACCGACAGACTGTGCAAATCCCAAAGGGCGGGTATTAATGCATCTCTGACTGCGTGAATATGCCGATGGACTGCAAAAAATCTAGAGGGTCATTTAAAAATTTTAGTGCGAAATTCAAAATTTACCGACAGACATTTGAAAATTCACCGACGGAATAATTAAAAATAATATTATTTAAATAGGCTGTCAGTGAGTCCATCGGCAAAACTGCACTATAAATCTCAGTGACCGCCCGTTCAGTTCATTTCTCTCCTCTTTCGTTTCATCTCATCTTTGTTCTCTCTTCTATTGCGAAAATTTTCATTTTTTTCTTGTAATCTTTAGCTTCTTGTAATCTTCAACAAATTAAAAGGTATATATTTTCATTTAATATGCTTAATGATTTTATTTTTCACATTTTTCTTTTTTTATTAATAATATATTTTTGTTATGTTTTTAGTTTTTTTGTATTGTATGTAGATAGATAAAGTCTTGAAATAAGCACACTATTAAAGTAAGCATTTTTTATTCCTCAAGTCTATAGTTGTTTTTCTTAATTTGTTCAATATATTTTATTGTTTGTATTTCTATAATAATTGAATACTTTATTGAATTTTAATTGGTATTGTTGAAGTTACCTTGTAAATGGTAATTGAATATATATATGATTAAATTTAATTATTTTATCTCAATTTTACTCTATTATTGCATGATATGTGTTTAATTATTTCCATTAATTTTAATTGTTATTGATGAATTTCTATAGATGTTAGTTGAATATATAAAATTAAATGCTATTCTTTTCTTTATTTTATTGTTAAATTTGTATAGATGTTAGATTATATATAAGTGTTTTCAATGGAGTGAATTGGTTTATGGATGTTGTCGCACGTCCCCGCACGGCGTCGATGGCGATTTTCGTTCGTTTGATTAGTTTGAGTTCTTGGGAGTCACCACCTAGTATTTGATTGAAGGTTACTAGGAAACCCGAGTGTACTGGTCTTGTCAGAAATTCATGGGTAAGGGACTGGTTGTGGCTAGGGAAGGTAATTAGCACCCTAGCGCACCCTACCTGAGATAAGCTGCTTCGTAATTTGATGTGTTAAAGAAGTTTTAAAAATTATATTTTCATCGAATATTAGAAATACGACTTACATATAAGTTTATAATCCTTTACCGTGAGCAAATCAAAACATTAAATTCTTCTTTGTCTTTTCAATTTTATCATAAAAAAAACATCCATAAAAAAAAATACAAACACACATTTACTTTTACTAAATTTTACATATACACCCATGATTACATGTTACAACATAACAAAATTAAAGTACAAAAACTAACAGTAATTGACACACATATTCCAGCATTTAAGATTTACAAAAACAAAAGACCCCCTACAGTTAAAACAAGTGTTGCTGGAACCTGGGAACAGTGCTGGGAAACCTTCTGGATCCGTGAAACAGTGCAGTGCGTCTTCTCCACGCGCCACCACCATTGGGGGTGCGTGGGTTCACGCGCCATCGCAAAAAATCCAAGCGGCAGGGAGATCTATAACGGCCTCCTCCCCTCTTCTCTTCCTCGTCGGTAGTGACAACCACCGTTATTTGCAAAAAGGATGTCAATTTTAATTTTCTTTCTCCTTTCCAGATCTGTTCTCGGGTCTTTCCTTTTTTTCAGATCTGTTTTATTTCTGCTTTCTCTCTTTGTCTCTGTCTTTTTTCTTTTGGTTTCCCCTGTTCTGTTTTAGGTAGCTACCGGCGACTGTGCTTCTATCGTGTCTGGCCGGCGGAGATGGAGGAGAAAAATGTGTTGGCTGATCGTCGATTTCGGTTGGAAATGGCGTTGGATCTGTGGGCACCGCCGTGTGGGGGCTGCTGCTAGAGGGTCTGATTCGGGTCTTGGCAAGCTGGCCAGTGATGGTGAAGAAGGAGGAACAGTCGAGAGAGGGGAGGAGAGGCTGGGGGCTGAGAGAGGCAGAAGGGGAAGGAAGGTGGCGGCTGTGTTTGGCTTTTGGTGGAGGAGATCGGGGGAACAGAGAAGAAGGCAAAAGTGAGATGAAGGATAGGGAAATGGGAGCTAAACAGAGAAAAGAGGTGAAGGAGAATGGAGGCTCTCTCTGGCTTTTTGTCAAAAGGAAAGGGAAATGAGGCGGCTGTCTAGGCTGGTTCACATGGGAGACGATGGGGACGACTGGAAAAGGAAAAGGGAGGCTGTGTGGAGATCAGGGAGTGGCCAAGAAAGCCAAAATCGAAGTAGAGGGGTTGTTCTTGGTTTCTAGCCAAGTAGGGGGCGGCCGGCTGGCTCGAAAGAGATGGAGTTTTAGGGTTAGGTTTTTTTTGTTGCCTCCAAATGTGCAAAATTGCCTCACTTGTGTATGTGTTGAAAACTCCTATTTATAAGCAAAAATATTGTTAGGTCCCCAAACTTGGTCCCTCAACTTCTTTCTTTTTTTGTAAATTTGATTTTTTTTATTTTTTTGGATTTTTCTTATCAACATCGACTTGAATGAGGAAAATCATTTATTTTAAAAATAACACGTGAAAAGTCAAACGCATTCAAAATACCTTTGAAAATTTATATTCTTTTGAGACATTGTTAAAAATGCTAAAAATGATGCAAATATATTAAAAAAACATTTTTTTTTTGGATTTTCGTTGTTTTTCGCTATTTTTGGATTTTTTCGAAACTTTATCAAAAAGATAGGTCAAAAATTGAGTAGCAACAGATGTTAATATTTGTAGGTTTAAAAACTTTGGGTAATATCCAGTATAGGGGAGGTGCTGCCGAAATTGTTTTTTAATAATCGATTTAAATTATATAATTATTCATATAAATTTGTGTAGATGCGTAGAATGAAATCAACAACATGTCGTGAGTATATGGTTGCAACTAGTTCTTCTAGCAATGAGAATAACTTGTCCTTAGGTGCCGATCAAGAAGAGGCACCTGCGCTGACTCACAATGCTGCCTCTTCAAGCGCGGTTTCATAGCGCAAAGGCGATGTGCCTTCATAGTGGAATCTATTCACCCGCAAGTACCAGGCACATTGGAAGAACGACCTTTCAATATAAGTTTATTTCGGTTTTAGTTTTTTTTTAATTATAACATAATTTATGAATAACTAATTAATATTCCATTAATTTAATTTTTTTCAGGTTCACAAACATCGAGGCCGCCCAAGTAATAACATCGGCGTTTAAATCGTCGATGGAGATTCCATTATTTTAATGGAGTCAGGTTTCCATGCATCCTAAATGGAGACCTTATATCGATGCATGGTTTTGAAGATTTCAGGTTGGTGTTAAGTTTTAATTTCTAGCTTATTTTTAATATATTTTTATTATTTTTATTTTAAATAAATTATTTATACACAACACAAATTCGAGTGGGTAGTGCGCATGACAATGTTGCAAGTAGGGTGTGGGAAAATCACACGGCAACTAGGTAACATATTCTGTTGCAATACCATATTTTTTTTAAAAAAAATTATGTTTTAAAATCTAATTTGTCACTATGAAAGTAGGTTGCGTGATTTTTGGTATGAATCACAAAAAAAGCCAAAAAATACGCGAGAGATGACAGTCTCCAAGGGTAGAATAATGTGGCGGTTTGGAGGGATTTTAAACAGCCATACATCCTGGGGTTTATATGGCCGCAATATATTCAGCACATGATGTCTGAGCGATTCACATAATGCTCATAGTTCGGTACCGACAATCGGAACTGGCAAATTCATGGTTCGATGACCACGCACATTGGTGGCTCCGTTCTGTTTACTGCACATGCTAAATGGATGGTAAGATTAATTTAAATGAAACATATCGTTAATTAATTTTTTGTTACTTATAAATATATTTAACTTGCAATATTTTTTTTCTTATAGGCTACGTCTCTTAGACGTGAGTCGAGCCTAATAGAGCTGTTTATAGAGACACACGTGCGGAGTGAAGACCGCCAAAAGTGGGTGCAATAGTTCGTGGACAACCGCACTCAACACTTCGTGGTATGTTTGTTATTTCATTTTATTTCTTAAGTTATTATTTTCTTGAATTGAATATGATGATTTCTTTTTTTAATTTTTAGGAGACCTATAATAGTCGGTTAAGGGAGAGCTATGGGGATGATCCTTTGACCCATTCAGATTTTGATCCGGATTTGTGGATGGAGGTAGGATCATCTAGTGGACCTGATAAAAATCGGGTGTATGGGCTCTCCAACACTACGGGCTGAACACTACAACCGAGAACTTACGGGCAGCCTGTAGTGTATCAACCGTTGGGAGCTCCCAATCAGTATCGAGCATCCAATCTGAGGAGATCATGGCCTTGAAACAACAATATGAGCAACTCTCAACGGATTATGAACAACTCCGCCAAATGGTCATGGACATTAGATCACAGATGGGTGATACATGTGCGCCACTTTTTTGGCCGTTTGGTCCTGGGAACAAGTAGCCTCCTCCTCCTCCTCTACCTCCGCCATTGTTCTAGTTTAATTTTTTTTGGAAACACATTAAATTTTTAATGAATATTTGGATGAATAGTATTTAACTTTATTTTTATATTTTTAATGTTTCATACAATTTTATTTGCAGAATTGGTTTTTTTACTATTAATTTATATAATTTATTCTAAATAATTTTTAATGTTTTTAAATAACAACCGACAGATTTCTAGATGGAAGTAGTCTGTCGGTATTTTACAGAGAGTTGAAACATATTTACTGTTTATGCCACTTTCATCGACGGATTTCCAGACGAATGTAGTCCATCGGTATTTTACCGAGAGTTGCAAAATATTTACTGCATATGCCACTTTCACCGATGGATTTCCAGACGGACATAGTCCGTTCGTATTTTACCAAGAGTTGCAAAATATTTACTGTATATCCCACAAACACCGACAGAATAATTCTATCGGTATATTGCCGGCGGGAATTGTTGTTTTTTGCGCTCATTTTCTATATGTAAATCCATCAGTTTTTGAATTTTTTTTACTGATAGAATTAGTGATAAAATGTTGAATTATCAACGAATGTTATGCCGACGGATGGTTTCTGTTGGGGAATTAGTTGGTAAAAATTTTATCAATTAAGTGGTTATCTTACACTGACGAAATATTTTTGTCGGTAAAACTATTAAATATTGCAGTGACCTCTTATTCTGAAACAAATTTTTATGGCATGATTCAATTGTTGCTTTTTTTTTTTGGCTTTGGAGATGGTGTTGCTGGAGTTTTTGGTTTAGTCGGAGTCTTAAAGCATAATAGATCAAGTCAATAAAACTTTATAAACTATTGTTACGATGGAGATAAACTGAAAGAAACAGTGGCAACAAGGAAGGCATGGATAGGAACTATAAAAGAACCATCATGTAAAAATATTCACAGTTCCACCAACGAAATCTACCAAAATTGAGGTTTCTGGTACTCATAAGAATCAAATTTCTACCAAATGAGCGCACTATGTAAAAATGTAAATGGAGCTTGGTCATAAACTTAACTTTTCCTTTCTTTTCTCTTTGGCTAAATTGTTTTTTTTTTAAAAAAAATTTAATAATAATACTCAACCACCAAATATTCACTGAACTGATTTTTCAATTATTTTTTCAGTTTACTTCTAAACAATAAAATCGACAGAGAGACTTATAAAATACAGAGAAAAACCCTAACCCATCTCCATTGTCTCTTTACAACTTTTGATTCTAAGTTTGCAAGTTAAAAAAAACAGGCAAATCAAATAAAGTTCCATAAACCCATACAACAAACCTAAATTGAAAATCCTAATTAAATATACCTCCGAAAACTCCAGTCTAAAAATTTCCAATTCTAAACAAAACCCACCAAAAAACACTCCGTCTTTTGCTGCTGCTACTGCTGGTGCTTGTGCAACAAAACTTAAACTATAATTGATAATGAAAAGATTATGAGGTATATTTGTTTAATTTTTAGACAAAATGATAAAATAAAAATATTTGAGATGTAATTTATAATAAAGTAATACGATTGGAGTTAAATTTAAGGTATTTTTAAAATGCATCAAGTCTTAAATTGACTGTCAAACTTTAAAAAAAAAATAAAATGGTATTCTAATATGTTTAAATTTGTTTGTAAATGAACGACTAATATTATTTATCTGAACATTTATTAAAATGAATTCTTTAAAATTTTAATCATGCCTTCTTAAATTTCAATCTTTACTAGTTGTATATATAAAAACTAATTCTTTAAAGGTGTTTTACTAGGGTGCTTGACACTATGCTTCTCCTCACAAAGCACATAAATTTCAATAGTGCTTTTTTAGTCATCAAACTTTTATTCATTTCATGTGATTTTTTTGAGTTGATGATCTCTTATATTTATATATTTTTGACAATTAAAGGTCCGAACTTGATCCAAGGCCAAGTTGATGAGATAAAGTTTAAATTTATAGCATAAAGACACAATTAAAAGAAAAAAGACCAAATATAAAAAAAAATAGCATGGCTTTTCCAGAATTCATGCGAAAATGTACTTTTGTCCATATATCCTCCATGGATTTATCTTTTGGTCCTTTTAATTTTAGCATTTTATAATCTGGTTCAAAACTTCATTTTATTTATGTTGGGCTTATCTTGTTTAACCCTTTTATTCGAGGGAAAGGTTGGTGATAGAATTGTGCAGTTGATTCTTGAGAAAATTGTAACTCCTCATGTCATGGAAGTCAAGGATTTGGATGCAACTGTGAGAGGAGTTGGAGGGTTTGGATCTACTGGTGTGTGAGCTTCTTATGATTTGTAATGTTTTTGTTAAGATACTGGCATTTACGTGGTTGACCCAAATTTGACTACGTCCATGGGCAAGTATAAAAGGATTTTACTAAGTAATGTGAGAATTTCAACTTCTCTTTACTAATTGGAAAACAATTGAGAATCTCTCTATCAATAGGAGAAAACACCTCTTTTACTCTCTCACAAATACCTCACAACTTTGTGGGATCACTTTCCTTCCTTTCTCTCTTGTGTGTACATCTTAAGACTTGGATGCACTGCCTATTTATAGGCAGACATCCATGCCTTTGTCTTGCAAAAGACATGAGGCATTAATTGGTGCTGCAAGTGGCACTGAATTGGTTCCTAACATTGTTGACTTAGGCAGCACCAATTAATGTCCAACTAGCTTTACATTCTCCCACTTGAAGACTTTGATGATTTAATCAAGTCTTCATACTTGATCATCTATGATTGTTCTATCCTTTCTATACTTGTCATCTTCATGTGCTTACGTTTCTGCTAGGCCATAAGAGGATATGCACCATATGTACTTGTCAGTGTTGACTGGTTTGGTCAAAGCATCTGCTAAGTTTTTCTTAGTGTGCATTTTCTTAAAATCCACACTTTCATCTTTCACCACTTCGCAAACAAAGTGATACTGAACATCTATGTGTTTTGTTCTTGAATGAAACATTGAATTCCTTTCAATATGCAACGCACACTGATTATCACAATACAAAGGAATCTTCTTTTGTTTATGTCCGAGCTCCTCCATAAGTTTCCTCATCCATATTGCTTTTTTACAAGCTTGTGTAGTTGCCATGTACTCAGCTTCTGTTGTGCATAACGTTACAATAGTCTGAAGTTTAGAGACCTAGCTCACAGCTCCTTCTGCAATTGTGAACATATAGCCTGTAGTGGATTTTCTTTTCTCAAGGTCACCAACAAAATTTGAATCAACATAACCTCTGACAGTAGATTCTGATCCTCCATAACATAATGCGGTATCTGAGGTACCTTTGATGTATCTCAAGATCCTCTTAATAGTATTACAATGCTTTCCACCAAGATTTTCCATGTATCAACTAACTACTCTTACTACTTGTGCAATGTCCGATCTTGTACCTACATAGAAAACATTAAACTTCCCACTGCTGATGCATACGGTACTTGAGACATCTCCATCTTCTCTACTTCATTACTAGGAGACATACTTGAGGATAATTTGAAGTTAATAGGAAGTGGGGTGGAAATTGACTTACAATCTTGCATGTTGAAGCATCGTAAAACTTTCCTCAAATAATTCTTCTCAGAAAGCCAAATCTTCATCTTACTTCTGTCTCGGTCAATTTACATCCCTAGAATCTTGTTTGTTGGTCCCAAGTTCTTCATATCAAACTCCCTAACCAACTGTGCCTTCAATTCTTGGTCTTGATCTTTGTTGGGGCCTATTACCAACATGTCATCCACATACAACAACAGAATGATTATATCATCATCTTTTCAAACTTCTTGTAATACATACAATGGTCTAAACTAAGTCTATTGTACCAAGGCTAATTACGAAGGAATAAAATCTCTTGTACCAACACCTCGGCACCTGTTTGAGACCATATAGAGATTTTTTCAACATGCAAACCAACTTCTCCTTACCTTTTTTCAGCAAAACCTTCTGGTTGGAGCATATAAATTTCTTCTTCAAGTTCTCCATGAAGAAATGAAATTTTCACATCTAACTGCTCTAAGTGAAGATCAAATATAGCACATATCACCAAGACTACTCTAATTGTAGTAAGTCGTACCACCAGAGAAAATATTTCATTGAAGTCTATTCCTTCTTTCTAAGCAATCTTGCACGATACCGCTCCATTTGATCATTACCATCACGTTTTATCTTGCAAACCCATTTGTTGCCAATGGCCTTCCTTCCTTGTGGTAGCGGAACAAGATCCCAAGTGTTATTCTTGTGTAGAGTTTCAATCTCCTCTTGCATTGTTGTCATTCACATAGATACATTTGTGCTTTCTATAGCCTCATGAAAAGTTAATGGCTCTCCATCCTCTGTTAGAAGACAATATGCAATGTTGCTCCTAGTAACTAATTAGTACTTAAAAGTGCATTTTTATCAAGGTTTTATATCATCATTTTGCACTTGAAGTATCAATAACTCCTTAACTAGAGCATGTTTTATAATAATATGTCTAATAATATAAGATACCTTTAATTTATGGTAAATGTTCATCTTAAATGTAGGGCTATCACATAAATCAAAGGATTAATTGATGAGTTTAACTACTGAAATTGAGAAGACAAAGAGAGGGTTCAGCTTAGAAAAGAGATGTTGGTTCAGTCCAAACTGGAACACTGTTCAGTCATTGGGTCATATCTGGAGCTGTAGATCTTGGATTTCAATTTGGTTTATATGGCTAGAAAGCTAAGACATAGGTCTAAAACAGTCATGGGGAGTAAAAGACTCAATTCTTCTATTTGGAAGTCCAAATCTTAGCAACAACGGAGAAGTCGGAATTTGTGCTGCAGCCCAGACACTGTTCAGTGTTCAACCCATATCTCAAGTTCTAGAAGTCCAAATGCACCAAATATTTTTTTGTTGGAAAGCTGAGACAATTTCCTAGAACTTTCATGAGAGAGTCTATTCAAATTTTGACATTAGCAATGACGTTTTGTTCAGACATGAAGATAAGGATTGTCACCAAGTTAAGATGTGGCCACCCACTCAACAATTAGTCATCAAATCAATAGTTCCAAATTTTAGCCTATAAAAGTAGGCATTTGTCATGCATTTAGGCATCTTGGTTTTCAGATCAAGATCATGTTCTTGCTCTCTTTCTTTATATTTTTTGTAATGCTTAAGTTTTGCTTTCAGTAATCTCTTGTTTATGCCTTTCATTTCCTTCCCTTTACTTAGTTAATTTATATCTTATTTATGTTCTTATCTTGTTTATTTATGTTTCTCTTTTTCATTATGCTTAGTTAAGTTTATTATGTTAAGTTGAAAAGGTTACACTAATGATGTAAGAATAAGTATAGTATAAACTCAACATGGACTTTAATGTCTGATACTAACATGTTTTGTATTTGTTATCTTGTTCACTTTTAATACTTTGCTTGTTAAATGATTAATCTAGATTTATGTTATATAACCCTTGGTATAACAAATATTTGGCACTTTCATAGCCCAAACCGTGTGGTATAACCGACACCTGTGCTATGAAAGGAACTTGATTTGTTGTTAACATAAGTTATAATTATGAATACCTGACAACATTTACAAGTATTAGCATTTTCGAATAAGATAACTAATGTCATCATGTTAACAATTTATAATCCGATTGGAACCTCCTTTGTGTGTGGTTTCTAGTTGAGTAATAAGAGTTTATACTATACTTGTTTGAAATACCATTAGTGGATCCTCTAACCTTGACAATTGTTTTTATCATTGTTTAATCCTCACATTAATCTTACATCTCAAAGTCCTCTTTAACTTATTATTATTATTGTTGTTGTTGTTGTTGTTGTTGTTGTTGTTGTTGTTGTTATTTATAATTTATATAGTTAACCTCTCTGTGGTTCGACCCCGGTCTTGCCGGGTTATTTATTACTTCGACACTCCTGCACTTGGGAGAAGACATCAATCTTTTGGTTGTGTCATGTTTTTGGCACCGTTGCTGGGGAGATAAAATCTTGTATAAATTATAATATTTATTTTATTTTCTCTTTTCACTTTTCATTTTATCTAACTTTTGTTTGTTTTGTTTTGTTTTGTTTTGTTTCCTTTTCTTTTCTTTTCTTCCTTTTTCTTCTCTTCCTACACGTGCATGAGAGTTTGGTCACGTACATTAAGTGGTAGACTTTGTAGGGTATCCTCATTATTTTCAAAAAAATATGGCCGAAGAAGATAACTAGTCGCTTCATAATGAGAATAATGAGAATAACCGTGTTAGAACATTTAGAGACCATATGAATCCTACAAGAGCAAGTGCACCATCATGTATAGTTTCCCCCCTGATGCATATCATTTTAATTTTAAGCCAGACATTATTCAACTTTTACCTTATTTTCATGACTTAGATCTAGAAAATCCATATTTGCATTTAAGGAAATTTGAGGAGGTCTGTAACACCTATAATGACTTAAATTGTAGCATGAACACCATCAGATTAAAGTTTTTTCCTTTTTCATTAAAAGATAAAGCTAAAACATGGCTACAAAATTTGAGACTAGGATCCATTCATGCTTGGGATGAAATGCAATAACAATTTTTAAAGTTTTTTCCGTCTCACAGAACAAACTCTTTCAAAAAACAAATCATCACTTTCACTCAAAAACCAGGAGAAACATTTTACCAATGTTGGGATAGGTATTGAGACTTGCTTAATATTTGCCCTCATCATGGTTTTGAAACATGGAGATTGGTTTCATATTTTTATGAAGGGTTAACACCTAGAGATAGGCAAATGGTTGAATTGATGTGCAATGAAACTTTTGAAGATAAAGACCCTAATGAAGCAATAGAGTACCTATACTTGCTAGCTGAAAATGCTGAAAATTGGGACACTGCAGACACTTATGAGGCACTAAGTAAAACTCAACCTCATACATCTAGTGAAGGTATGTACAACCTTAGGGAAGATCATGACCTCCAAGCCAAGTTTGCATCTTTAGCTAGAAAAGTTGAAGAACTAGAATTAAAAAGAGTGGTCAATTAAAATTTGTTCAAGACATTTTTCTTGGAAAAGAGATGACTTGCTCTTGTGTATGGCGTTATTAACTTCGGTGAAAATCCGCCATGAGGTGACTTTTTGTTTTTATAGGTTTTCAAAGTGAAGGGCTCGAGAAAAAGCTCAAGGTTTTGCTTGATAAAAACTTATATCTTTTTGAACACTCATTTTTATCAGCATGAATAGTAATGAGTAGTTTGTTCTTGATGTCATGAATCTTATGAAAAAGTATTCTTTGCATTTTGAGAGCATTTTTTATTGTTCTAGGTTGTTTGCTTGCTTGATTAGAAAAGACTTCTACATGCACTTAATGTAGGCTGTGGTTCTTAGCTATGAAAGAAAAGGATTCACAAGGCTCAAAGAGTGTTTCAGGGTTTCAAAGACTGAGAATCACTATTAGTAGTTCAACTCTTAATGTCGTTCATCTTTTCTTTTGCCGCTCTTCTTTGATTTGCTGCTTCGTTTTTTTTATTGCTTTGCTAGGGCATACTCACTTTATCTTGGTTATCACTTTTTCTTGTGATTTGGACATGCCCCCAAGCATTTGAGTTTCTTGAGCTCTTATGCCTTTTTTGGCTTTCTCACGGCTTTTTCTCTTTTCTCATTGAAATTTTCTCTTGCCCCCCTAGTGTGGGGTGTGATCCTAGTCGGGATTTTTCATGAAAGAAAATTTATTCAGGCTAAAAAAGGGATCGCAAGGGATATATTTATTTCAGAACATGACAGGAATAACAAAGATGGCCTTTCCTCATTTCAAGCGCAAGCAGCTATGATCAATAAACTTTGACCTCACCCAGTGTGATGGTTTGGTCTTTGCAAAGATATGTTTCATGGGTCATGAGCAATGAGTTCACTACATGCCATTATTCATACATTTAAAAACACATGTTTCAAGAGTCATGGGGTAAGGGTGTTTATTCATTTCTTTTTTTCCTTTTTTTTATCCGTAATTTAGTCACCTCAATGATGGAGTTGCTTGATTCACTTGTCATTCTACAAGAAGAATGTCAAAAATATTTTTTTTAATAAACATCAAATTATTTTTGAAATCAAAATGCCAGATCAATTTTTCAAAACTCCAATAGGGAAACTGATTTTGGTAAAAGTATTGAATCGCGTCTATGAGATCACGTGAGGCTTCAAAAGTGTATTTGTGAGTTCTTATAAGAAAACTCTCTCAAGAAAATGAATAATGCTTAGTCGTAAACACGATTGAATGACAAACTTATTATTTCATTGAAACTTTGAAAAAGAAGTTCAACAACAAAGAACTTATGCCAACATCTTGGGCTATGAATACTAGCATGGTAACACATGAAAGGGCTGGAATCTTTCAATCATTCATTCTCCTCGACAAAAGCATCTTTTCAACAATCAATTGAAGTCATATGTAGACCATTCTCGACCTAACATCACCATAGCTTTATCTTCAAGATAGTTGATTTCTAGGAGTTGGTGTGAAGAAATTAGTTATAAGGACGATAAGTGACTTGGCAACCACCTTCAGTGTCCTTCCCTTTTCCAGCCAAAACCGTTATTCTCAATTGGGTCAGCAATCTTACCTATCCCAATGGCTTGTTCAATCCTCTCAGCTATAACAACCAGGTCAGTGAAATGTTGTGCAGAGCTTCTAACCAAGTATTCAAAGTACGGGGTTTTAAAGGTGTTGGAAAATAAACTAATCATCTCTTTTTCCAACATAGGAGGGTTAACTTGTGCAGCTACCTCACTCCATCTTTTGGCGTATTCCCTTATGTACTCCTTGTTGTCCTTCTCCATAGCTTGCAAGCTTAATTGATCAGGGCCCACGTCTATATTGAACTTATATTGCCTCATGAAGGCATCAACTAAATCCTTCCATTTTTAACCTTGGCATTGTCCAACCGCATATACCAAGTGAGGGCAGTGTCACTCAAACTATCTTGAAAGAAATGAATCAGCAATTTCTCATTATCAACCACCTTAGCCATTTTGTTGCAGTATGCCTTGAGATGAGTTACAGGGCACTGGGTTCCTGTATATTTAACGAATTCTGGCACCCTAAACTTCTTAGGAATGACTACGTTAGGTACCAAAGACATCTTGACAGCTTTCACCAGGTCACACAAATGGTTTCCCTCAACTGCCCTTACCCTCTCTTCTAGGGCAATCCATTTTTCCAGACCCTCTTCTTTTACCATCTTGCCCTTTTGAGATTCCTTCTCTGTAGAATCAATGGTAAACAGCATTCTCATGGGGTATGCTGGTTGGAAATGCAAGGCTTGTTGAAAATAAGATGACAACCCTTTTGCCCCCAGATTATGTGGATTGAAAGGATTTACGAGCATAGGTTCAAGCTGAACTATATGTGTTGCTTTTCCGGATTTGTCTCTCAAGGCCTGTTCGAGTAGACTAGTAAGCCTTGCGACTTTTTCTTTAAGATTGTCCACCTCTTTTTGATGTTGGGCTTCCAATTGGGCTCTTTCTTCGTTTTCCATTTGTCTTTTTCTCAAACGAGTGTTATAGATGGGTTTCAATGGGGAACCTATATTTCAACCTGCTAAATGTAAATCATGCAATTTATGCAAAAATATTGATTAAAAAAAATACGTATGAAATGCAAACTTGCCCTTCACGAGGTGACAACCTAGTAGGAAGATCCTAATTGTTATGTGCATTAAGGGGTTGGTCATTATCTAGTTTCCAAGGGTCTCTCACATGCTTAGTGATCGTCCTTGAAAGGTCGATATGAGGCTTACAAGTAGTGTGAAGATAGAGGCCCTAAGTAATATCAGTTTGGCATATCAACCACTTCCAAGTAAACAATCAAGCGAGAGTTTGATGGTTTCACGAGTCTTACCCTGTAAACCCCGAGAAAAATAATAAATAAATAAAAGTGAAGAAATTCATGCATATGATTAAATAAAAACAGAAATTCAAAAAATTTTGAATATAAATTTTCAGGCGAAATAATTCGAGACATTATAATAAACCCGGTACTGTTGAGGGTTGGATTTAACTGAAGATAATAATACACTTAAAGGAAAAAAGGGGTCTAAATGCAAATAAGGGAAAATATAGAGTATAAATACTCTTTCCTCACCAAAAAAAAATCTGTAGGAACCATAAGGAGAGAAAATAGGGAGTTTTATACCCATTCTCAAGAAATCAAGAGAGAAACACTAAAATTTCAAGAACCCATCCAAGATTAAGAGCTTAAAGATGGGATAAACACTTGAGAGCAAAGGATTACCAAGAAATTGAACAAGAAGAAAAGACAGGAGGGAAATTGAACAAGAAGAAAAGAAAGAAGGGAGTTGAAAATCTTCAACTGGTTGAAGATCAAAATCTTAATTTGTACCGGGTAACGTATTCTAAACATGATCTTAAAAAAATTCATTTTTAAATTCGATAAAGAATTGGTGCCTTGATATTGAATCATAGGTTAGGGTTCTTAGATATAAATTGGGGAAAAAGTACTTATTGTTGAGATTAAGTTAATTCATGTGTGTGGTATGTAGTTTATGAAAGTATTGTGTGAATGGGAGGGGGAGACGAATCTGGACAGACTTGTCTCCTAACTTTCGATGAGATTTTGGGTAGGAGGATGAGGGGATTAGGATCAGGTTCCCCATAGAAATTATAGATTTGAATGTTAGCTAACCAAGGAAACTGGTCTTGCTCAATTTGGAAATGTAGAACTCCAGTTATGGGTTACCAACTGAGACTGAGTCGTGATTGATTATGTAGGGCAGTAGGACTAATTAGTAAATGAATAATTTTGACTATCTTGAAGGCAAAACTGGGTTCTCCTCCCTCAGAGAACTAGTAGCCTCGTGTCTTAGCTTTCTAACGAGATCAATCTCAGTTAAAATGGAGTTTTAGAACTTTAGATATAGTTAAAAATCTAATGAGTGTTCAGACAGTAACAATTGGAAATTGGACAGTAACAGTTCAAAGTCAAACAGTAACAATTCAAAGTCAGACAGTAACGGTTGGAAAAGTCAAACAATAACAGTTCAAAGTCAGACAGTAACGGTTGGAAAAGTCAGACAGTAACAGTTGGAAAAGTCAGACAGTAACAGTTGGAAAAGTCAAACAGTAACAGTTCAAAGTCAGACAGTAACGGTTGGAAAAGTCAAACAATAACAGTTCAAAGTTAGACAGTATTCAATTATTATGGCAATACAAACAATAAAATATATTGAATAAAGTTTTTAAAAAAACTATAGACTTGAGGAATGAAAAATGTTTACCTTAATAGTGTGTTTATTTCAGTACTTTATCTACATACAATACAAAAAAAAAAAAACACAACAAAAATATATTATTAATAAAACAAAGAAAAAAATGAGAAAAATAAAATCATTAAGCATATTAAATGAAAATACATACGTTTTAATTTGTTGAAGATTACAAGAAGCTAAAGATTACAAGAAAAAAATGAAAATTTTTGCAATAGAAGAGAGAAAAAAAGATGAGATGAAACGAAAGAGGAGAGAAATGAACTGAAGGGGCGGTCGTTGAGATTTATAGTGCAGTTTTACCGATGGACTTTTCGATGACCTATTTAAATAATATTATTTTTAATTATTCCGTCGGTGAATTTTCAAATGTTCGTTGGTAAATTTTGAATTTCACACTAAAATTTTTAAATGACCCTCCAGAACTTTCGCAGTCTGTCGGCATATTCACGCGGTCAGAGATGCATTAATACCCGCCCTTTGGAATTTGCACAGTCCATCGATAATTGTGAACTACACCGACAAATACCGATACATTGTATCCGTCTTGTTGTTACTCATTTTTGGACCCCACGTGCTGGAGACGGTGTATACCTCTTTTGAACTGAGTGTAGGAGTTTAACTCATGTTTGCTGAAGATTGACAAAAGCAGAGAAATAAATAGTTTTTCGAAAACCTGTTTGAGCTGTTTTATGCTCTCTTTATCCTTCCCCTTTGCTGCCAAAATTGTCAGGTTTTCTTAGATTAATCAGGAGTCTTCATAATGCTAAATTCGTCCCTTTTTTATTATTATTATCTGGCCTTTAAGGTTGAATAAATCCCTCAGAATTTGCACTAAAAAATGGTTCTGCTGCTATCTTAATTTTTTGTTCCAAATTAGACTCTGATTCTAACTTGGTTTCGTACAATATCTGACCATCCTAGCTATATTCTGTCACTCATGACATGTTGAAAAATTGACCTACACCTTTATTGGGTCCTAGGGATCACTGATCTTAGGGCAGACTCTCAGTCAGATTTGGATGCTCGGCATTGTCAGATCAAGAACCTTTTTGACCAACTAGATTAGTGCTAGATTCTGTTCTTTAAAACGATTTTATCTCAATTCGACTCCTTCATCAAAGTTGTAGTCCTGGACGCATAGATAAATTTGGGCTTTTGAATCGCTTGATTTCGATATCAAAAGCTCAAGATATTCCTGTTTGAATATCTAGTGTGAAAGTAGGGATTCCTGCCGCGAGAAGGATCCTGACCCGATTTTTGCACTAAAAGACTCTATTTCCATCATAAATTTTGATGATTTGTTCTTAGGTCATACTTTCAATCATATCAGGATTCTCAGCATTGTTAGTTTCTAAATTAGACCCGGAGATCCTTTTTGACCAACCAGATTACTGCCAGATTCTGTTCTCTAAAATGAATTTATCTCACTTCGACTCCTTCATAAAATTTGTAGTCCGGGACACGTAGATGAATTTGAGCTTTTGAATTGCTTGATTTCGAAATCAGAAGCTCAAGATATTCCTGTTTGAAATCTAGCATGAAAACATAGAATCCTGCCGCGAGAAGGTTTCCAGCCGAGTTTGGTTGCAATTCTGTTATTCAAAACAAATTTATCTCACTTTGAATCCTCATGAAAGTTGTAGTCTGGGACACGTAGGTAAATTTGGGCTTTTGAATCGCTTGATTTCAATATCAAAAGCTCAAGATATTCCCGTTTGAATATTTAGTGTGAAAGCAGGGATTCTTAGCCGCGAGAAGGATTTTTGCCCAAGTTCGCGGGACTGATTCGAAGGATTTTTTTTTGACCAAGGACTAAATTGAAAAGTGCTAAAATGAGGGATTGAATTGAAGCTGGAAAGGGGGGTTGGATCATCATAAATGACAGGATTTTTACCATACCGAATAAAGAAAATAAGACTTTGCAGCATGCACCTTTACCCATCTGATTTCTTTCCTTTTTCTCTGCAAATTTCTGCTATTTTCCTTTATCATCACGCCTGATTTTTGGAGCTGCAACCACGTTTTTATTGCCTCATTTCAAAGGGAGCAGCTGGCCCTATGGAAGGAAAGAAAGAAGCCACACCATCCTTTAAAAAACTGGAAAGAAATCAGACAGCAGAATCAGAATATTTAAGTTTCCTTTTTGCATTTTTTTTACTGCAAATCAGTAGGGATTTGCATCCTAGAATTAATGCATTGAATCTTTCCTAAATAGAGATATATTTAGACTATATATAAGCCCTTCTAATGACCTAATGGGGCAGAGAAAAAAAAGAGCATAAAAGGGGGGAGAAAAAAGGAGGAGAAGAGAAAAAAAAGGAGAAAAAGAGAGGCAAGCCGTAGGAAAAACAAGAAAGAGCAAGAGAACAGACTCCACCAGCACATCACAGCTTCAGTGTCATTGTTTTCGTCCGTCAAGAGGCACGCGTGAGCTGTTTCTTGGTCTTTTGTTTCATTTCCTGCAAAACAGGATCTGCAGGTGTTTCTTCCCTAGTGCTCCAGCTGCGAGAACTTTAGGGACCCTCACATTCTTTTTGTTTGTTTTCTGAAGGTATTTAGAAGAGAATTGTATTCACGTTTTGCAAAGAAGATTGAGAAGAATTTCTTATATTTCATTAATGCAGCAACTCTGCTTTTATACACATTGCATGTAACTAATTCCACTATTTAGGAATCAAGATCATCTCATCCATCCATTAATGGAAGGATACGATTCTTACACATGTAAGAAACAGTTGTAACAGAATTTAACAGAAAAAACTGACTATAACTGCCATAACTGTTTTAACTGCTTCTTTAACTGTTTTAACAGAATTTCTTCCATTCCTTCATTCTTCTCGCTACAGCCTGCAGAGTCTTCTTCTCTGCCATCAAAAACAAGTAATCAGCTTACCTTTCAACACTTTTCTCTTCTTACGCCTGCTGGAGGAAAGTGTTACTGTGAGGTTGGGAAGATTGACAGTAGAAGAGAAAGAAGAGAAAAAAAGGGAAAAGAGAAGAGAAACCATAAACCAGCAGGGACTACCTGTTGGTCTTGGCTTCATTTTTTTTGGCATATAAGATCTACAGCAGGGACGAAGGAAGTGCAGGAACTCGTTGGAGAGGGACTGACGAAGATTGCAGATGTTAAAACTCAGGAGACGAACAAAGAATAGGGGGGAAAGAGCTGGAACAGACGACCACACTGATCGTCTAGCCAGCAAGCCTTCAACAGCGTTGCTGCTCCTTCGTCTGCCTCCAGGTCTGTTCTCTTCACCTTTTTGCATGCATTTTCCTTTGTGTTTGTACTGTTCAAGTGAAATATAATTCACTTGAACAGTAGCCGGGTCTTCTTTAAATGCATTTTCCTTCTTGAATACTGTCTTGGCGTGTGAATGCATCATCCCTCTACAAGCATGGTTTATCATTTATAGCACTGGAGTGTTTGTTTTAAAACAAATGTGCAATGGTTTATCATTTATGGTTAAGCACTGCAGTGTTTGTTGTAAAAAAAAAATGTTTTCTTGTGTGTTGCATACGACCAATATCCTAACATGTTTTGAACACTTTTTTTTTATACAAAAATATTGGAAGTTTTCGAAAATGTGTTTTCGCATGGATTTCTTAAACACAATAAAATTTATTTTCTTGCATTTCTGGATTTTACAACATGTTTGTAAAACTCCAAAGGGTATTGGCCAATATTCCAAAAAATATAAAAATCTTATTTTGGGGGGAATTCATCTATTATTCACCACTAATGTTTGGATAAAGAAATCATTAAAGGACGAATATCCAAAATATTATTGGGAATAATTTGTTATTATTCACTGTTAATATTTGGATAAAGAAACCCTGAGTGGTAAATATCCGAAATAATTTTCTAGGAATAATAAATCCTCACACATCCTTGAAAGAAGCCTTGATTATAATCGAGGACATTTCAATTTTTTTTACTCACAGTTTACGAGCCGTGAGAGTATAAAACACTAAGGCAAAAATAGGCTTTTAAAGCGCCCTAGATTTCTAAATTTTTGTCCCTCCTCCTTGCAATTTTTAAGTCGCAAACTCTTGAAATACCAAGGGAAAAATGAGCTTTTAAAGCACATGGAATCTCCTTGGATTTCTATCTTAATAAATTTAGTTAGAATCAAACCTAGAAAAACTGATGGAATTAGAAAACACCAACACCATAACAATTATAAGACAAACCAAACACCAAGCAGCTTACCTTAGGTAGGGTGTACTAGGGATGCTAATACCTTCCCTTTACGCAACTAGTCCCTTGCCTTAGAATCTCTAAAAGACCAGTTAGGTTTCCTAGTGACCATAATACTAGGTGATGACTCCCTTTATTCACAATAAAACAAATAACCCGAAATAAATCGAGGGTCGCCGTGACGCCGCGAGGGTGCGACTCGTCTGTAGAGACGTCGGTGATTATGGAATATGCAGTAAATATTTTGCAACTCTCTATAAAAATACGTCTATATACAACCCAAGATGCACGTTCCTTGATTCATCTAAAAAGTGAGGATGCACACTGTTAAAGTGTTTCCATGCTTCGCCGTCAGAACGATGCACCATCACTCCATCAACCGCATCATATGATTGTTGCCATGTCATGTGCTCAAGAATCCTTGGTGACATGAATATCCTCTGCAGTCTAGGTGTGATTGAGAAGTATCTAAGTTTTTCATATGCCACTAGAGTCTTTCCCTTGCTAGTTCTGGGTTTGTAACGGGAATGACCACATGTTAGGGCACATTTTCAAGGTAGTATAATATGCAGAAGTTAGGGCACATATCAATTTTATGGTATCCTAAACCAAGGGGTTTCATCATGGACTTTGCAGCATAGAAGTTCTCTTTCAGCTTGTTCCCTTCAGGTAAAAAGCTTCTCGCCCATTCAATAATTTTATCATAACCGGCCTCACTCAACCCGTGATCTGACTTGATGGTGAACACCTATGCTACGGCCGATAATTTACTGTGGTTCATGCAGCCATCCCATAATGATTAGTCAGAATCTCTCAATAGATCAAAAAACCTTGTTGCATCTGCAATATGATTTTTTTCTACGATTGGACATTGACTAACATTACCTTGATTTATTCTCATTTGCAACTTCATGCACGTTGCTAGCACTAGAAGTTGACCCAATCATCCTTTCTACCATGCTCTCATTACAAACAAATATTTCTCAGTGTGCATACCAACACAGGTAATCTTCCATGAACCCTTTGTATAGAAGATGCATCATTACAACATCTGGATGCATATACTTTTTATTTTTACACTTCCTGCATGGACAACTAATACCGCCTCCAGTAAAATTTTAGGGAATAGATGTTGCAAAATTAATAAAACCCTGAACCCCATTACAATAACTCATCCTCTGCAATCCTTGGGTGAATGTCGATACATCCATGAATGATCATCCATGACTTATATTGAACCTCTATAAAATTATGATGACAACATCTATTAATTAACTATGTTAAGTAAATAAATTTGCAAAAATATTGGTTTACCTCGAGATTACCCAACAAACTAATTAAAACTTCTCATAAATATTCATTATCAATTATCAACATCCATACAAATTTATACATATAAATTTACATAAATTACAACTCCGCAATAGCATTGATAAAAATTAAAACGGACCTGTTAAACAAGCTATTAATTATTTATTCACAATACATCGAATTCGGTAATTCAAAAAAGTTTCAATAATTTACAAACAAATACAATTTTACAAAATCTAAAACAAACCATAACAAATACAAAATTATCCATTCATACTACAAGTTTGTTTGAGAAATAACAATAAAAAATGTACATACACTAACAAAATACATATACTAAAAAAGAACAACAAAAAATAATAAAATTGACATTTAAATGTTAAAATTAAAAAAGATAGATTTACTTACAAAAAATGATAAAATCCACAATAAATCAGAACACGGATGTTATGACCACAAAAGTTATAGAAAGATGATTTTTGTTGAGAAGGGGGGGTATTTTTAGTGGGAGGTTGTTTGCAGTTTGGGAGGGGAGAGTTGGGATGGGGAAGAAGAAGGGGAAAAAGGAGAGGAGAGGGTCGACAGAGTGGTGATATATTAACTCTTACTGAGGGAATCACCGACGGAATACTTCTGTCGGTGGTTTCCTCGGTAATTGTGACGGTGAATTAGTCACGTCACTGTACGAAGATTCTAGTCTGAATCCCTAGCTCGGTCATTTCATCGGTAAAATCGCCTGCAAAAACTGTCACATCATCGAACTGCTTTTTTTAAAAATAAATCTATATATTTTGTCTGTAATTCAGTCGGTATATACCGACAACATTAGTCCGTCGGTATATACCGACTGAATTACCGATGGAATAGTATCCATCGGTAATTATCACCGTAATTTACCAACATAATTATTTTCTCAGTAATTCTGTTTGTTTTAGGCGAATTTCTGATAGTGGGTGTGATATAAACAGATGAGAAACCTAATCCAAAATCCCACTGTTTTCACTGGTAGTGGAACTGTTCTAGCATTTTATTTTTCCTATAGCAATGGACTTTGTGTCTAGGAATATCCAGTGCATGCAATCTTCTTATCGCTGTAGTTGGTGATGGAGGTGGTGTGTAGGTTTTAGTCTTCCCAAAATTTCTGGAAGTAATCTGTCGATGTTTTATAGTTTGATTCTATCCTTTTGTTTGCTTTGTGTTGTTATTAATAACCAATGCTGTTCAGCTTCCTAAAGGCACGCATCAGTGGTCAAGCTTTCTAACTCCTGAAGAACTGGTGCTTATCCTACAGCGTGCTTCTATCAATGTAAGATGGATGCTTTCCCTTCTGACATTTTGACATGTCTACTACTGTTACTTCTTAGCAAGAATTATTGCTTTGGGTTTGGTGCTCGCCAGGTTAAAGAAATGGCTGGATTTGTTCACAGTCCCTTGACTGGGCGATGGTCTCTATCTGATGATATTTCTGTGAACTTCATAGCCTTTGGTACCAAAGACGGTCAATGATGAGAATTGCGTACAATGACAGCCATGCTGAATAAAAGATTTACTCTTAGGTATTTTATATAGTCATTCTTTGCTTCTGTCTAGTCACAAATAATTTCCATCTTGCTCTCTTCGTTATTAGTACTGAATGTGAGCATAAAGAAACAAAATGCTTCAGAAACTGTCCTCAAACCCAAAATTTTAATCAGATGTATCAGATGCACAATTGCAGGCTAATCTGGATTTTGTTTGTGGATGAGGGATTGACCGTGGTCCGATCCAACCAGGCGGGGCTTGCTTTGAACCGAACACAATAGCATCTCATGCTGCTTATGCCATGAATCTCTATCAAACTTCTGATAAAAATCCTTGGAACTGTGATTTCTCACAATCAGCCATTTTCTCTTCCAACAACCCACTGAGTTTTCTCAAAACACTTCCTTTTTGGTTTTACTAATCCCTCTTGATGTTACTGCATTTGCACATGAACTACAGGCTATAATCCTTGCACACTTACCCTAGTGAGTGCACCAGAAGAGGACCCATGTACAAAGCCTTTTGGAGGTGATGGGTGCTTTATACCATCTCTTTCTCATTTAAAATATTGAAGCCATCATCTTTTTACTAGTAAATTAGGGAGATTCAATGTGTGTGTAGGCTTGCAAAGAAATGTTCATACAGTATTTTTTTTCTAGAACGACCTATCCTCCATGGATTAGTGAAATTAGTCGCAAGTTTCTTACAACTGAGTAATGCTTGAGGTTAAGCAGCAAAATAGTGTGATTTGATGAATGCAAACAGCAATAAAATATATATAGCCTTGTTGCAGGTGGTTAATAAAAAGATAAAAAAGAAAATGAAACCATAAAACACCCGTGTCTTCATTAATAAAAGGAAGTCCTTCGCCAAACCCAAAACTTTTATTGCTTAATCCACCATCTGTTGGCTAAATTTAAACATCAAGAAACAAAAACATTTAACAAAAAACATTACAAATCACAGAAACACCTGTCTTCATTAATAAAAGGAAGTCCTTCGCCAAACCCAAAACTTTTACTACTTAGTCCATCATATGTGGCAAGGCATGATAGCTTAGCACCAGGTATCTGCAGTCTGTGGTTTGTAACCTTACTATGCCTCACTAAAATTTATACTAATCGTTTCTTTCCAAACCATTTTTTTAATATTAAATGCATTCCAATGAAAAGACAACCCCACCCTCCCCTATAGTCTTTGCACCTCTCTATAGTAAGGGCCACTTTATTATTACACTGTTCCAATAGACATTACAATGAATTTTTATGAACAAGACTTTTCCCACATGATTTAGATATATGAATAATAATTTGCATTTGTTTTTTTTCTAAGACCATTGACCTGCATTTTGGTTATGTGAAAACAAGAGGGAAAGGCAGAGAACTCAAATCGATCCAAGTCCTTGGAAAGTTATGGTGCGACGACAAACACTTCAAAGCTAGCTTGTTAACGTATAGTTCCTCCAGCCCTAACAACTAACACTAGGCATTGTCGCAACCGTTGCATCTGCTTATAGATTCTTTGAAGACAAGTTCTCCTTCCAAGTTTCAAAGCTTCTATGTAGAAATAAACATGCACAATTTTCCTTTATCTGAACCTACTAGTACGTGGGCACAACATATATAGATGACGTTGAAATAAATCACGACTTCTAGATTTAGAAACGTGTGCTAACTAAGT